>MDSZ01229568.1_pt1 | contig 12418 bp, 9 predicted proteins | sample 811201 | NCBI WGS metagenome assembly MDSZ01 (sample SAMN05326647, study PRJNA326480) | marine metagenome | isolation source: seawater | place: Indian Ocean: North | collected 2010
AATTATTTTATCAAATGATTTAGATGGATATATCTTGCCAAAAAATGATAATTATTTCACGGAGTATTCTAAAATAAATAATCTTAAATCAATTACAAACTTTTCTGGTTCTGCAGGATTTGCTATTTTCTTAAAAAATAAAAAATATTTATTTGTTGATGGAAGATATACCATTCAAGCTGAAAAAGAAGTTGGAAAAAAATTTGAAATTTGTGAAATTCCTTATATTTGGCCCAAGGATATTTTAAAGAAAAAAATAAAAATTGGTTTTGATCCAGATCTTTTTACTTGGGAAACATTAGATAAATATTTTGGAGATAATTACAACTTATTGCCTTTAAAATTTAAATTTAAAAATAAAATTAGTAAAAACAATAGTTATCCTTTTTTTAGTCTTGAAGCATCAGTTGCGGGGGAAAGTATTAATTCAAAAATAAGTCGATTGATAAAAATAATGAAAAAAAAGAAAATTGATTATAACTTTATAAGCTCAGGTGAAAATATTTGCTGGCTTTTAAATATTAGAGGAAAAGATCTACCAAATTCTCCAGTTGCAAATTGTAAAATGGTGTTAACAAAAGATAGAAAAATTTATTTTTTTTCAAATCAAAAGAAGATAAAAAAAATAAAAATTAGTCATGAAAAATTAAAAATAAATTTTTTAAATGAAAATGATTTTTTTAAATGCTTAATAAATTTGAAAATTGGAAATTTTTGCATTGATAGTAAAACTTGTTCGGTTTCTGATGAGAGCTTAATCAATTATAAATTTAAAGTAATTGATAGAGAAGATTCTATTTATATTATGAAATCTTTAAAAAATAAAACTGAAATCAAAAATATGATTAATGCACATATTGAAGATGGTGTTGCTTTAACAAAATTTTTATATTGGATTAAAAATCTTAAAATACATAAACTTACAGAGAAAAAGATTGAGAAGAAATTAGAAAATTTTAGAAAAAATAGTAGAAATTACTTATACCCAAGTTTTGATACTATTGCTGGATCTGGACCAAATGGAGCAGTTATACATTATAGATCTGATAAATTTACTAACAGAGAGTTAACAAAAGATGATTTACTATTACTTGACTCTGGTGGTCAGTATAAATGGGGCACTACAGATGTAACAAGAACAATATGTTTTTCTAAAGTCTCAAATACAGTAAAGAATATTTTCACAAGAGTTTTAAAAGGTCACATAGCTGTAGCCTTGTCTAATATAAAAAAAGAGAGAAATGGCCACAATATTGATAAAATTGCTAGAAAAAGCCTAAATTCGGTAAACCTAGATTATAGTCATGGTACTGGTCATGGAGTGGGGGCATTTCTTAATGTTCATGAAGGGCCACAGGCAATATCAAAAAATAACTTAATTGAATTAAAAGAAGGAATGGTTTTAAGCAATGAACCTGGCTTTTACAAAAAAAATGAGTTTGGAATTAGAATTGAGAATTTAATTTATATTAAAAAAATTAGATCTAAGCTTTTATTTGAAAATCTGACGATGGCACCAATTGATAAAGACTTAATTAATTATAAAATGCTTAATAAAAAAGAGAAAAAGTATTTATTTAAGTATCACTTTGATGTTTACAATAATATCTCCCCATTTTTAAATAAAAATGAAAAAAAATGGTTAGCTAAGTTAATTTAGTAAATCAAGCCACTCTTTTTCAGATAAAATTTTTATTCCTAATTCTTTAGCTTGTAAAACTTTTCGGTTAGTTGGTTTTTCGCCAATTACTAAGTATTTTAATTTTTTATTAACTGAACTTACAACTGATCCTGAATTTTCTTCAATTAGAGATTTTGCTTCAGCTCTACTCATATTTGTCAATTTTCCTGTAAACATGAATGTATTATTTAAAAGCTTTCCATCTTTATTTAATTTTAAATCAGAAATATTTAGTAATAATGATAATTTTTCAATTATTCTGTAATTAGATTTATTTTCAAAAAACTTTTTTAAAGAATTAATTTGAGTTTCTCCAATTCCATCTATATTTAAAAATTCATCCAATTTATTTTTATTTATAATACTTATGAAGTTTTTTATCGACTTTGCATGTTCTGCCAAAAGTTTAGCATTTTCAATACCAATATGTCTTATACCAATAGCATACAAAAATTTATCCAAAGAAACTTTTTTTGATTGATCTATAGAATACTTTAAATTTGAAACTGATAGATCCCCCCAGCCTTCTAAATTTGATATTTTTTTATAATCTAGATTATATATATCTTGTGGTAATCTTATTAAATTTAGATCCCAAAAGTTTTCTACAACTTTTTTACCAAGTCCATCAATATTCATTGCATCCTTGGATATAAAGTGTTTAATTTTTTCAATTGCAATTTTTTCGCAATCAAATCCTTCATTAATGCATCTTCTTACTGCATCATGTTTTTTTGTTGTTTTATTAAATTCTTTTATTGTTTCAGAACCACAAGAAGGGCAGGTAACTGGAAATATAAATTTTTTTGAGTTTTTATCTCTTTTTTTTAAATCAACAAGAATAACATGTGGAATAACATCTCCTGCTCTCTCTATTTTTACTGTATCGCCGATTCTTATGTCTTTTCTGATAATTTCATCTTCATTATGAAGTGTCGCGTTTGAAACTATCACACCACCAATATTTACTGGTTTTATTCTTGCTACTGGTGTTAATGCACCTGTTCTACCTACCTGAATATTTATGTCAGTTATTTGCGAAAATGCACTATCTGCTGAAAATTTATGAGCTACAGCCCACCTTGGAGAATTTGCTGTAAAACCCAACCTTCTTTGAAGATCAAGACTATTAATTTTATAAACTAAACCATCAACATCATACTCTAAATTATACCTATCATTCTCAAATTTTTTGTGAAAGATTATTAAATCATTGATTGTTTTTAAAACTTTATTATTTTCATTTGTCTTAAAACCCCATTTTTTTAATAAGTTTAAGAAATCTGATTGCTTCTTGATTTTGTCAGTTTCTAAATAACCGTAGGTGTAAGCAATAAAATTAAGAGGGATTTTTTTTGTTTCTTCAGGATTTTTCTGTCTTAACGAACCTGACGCAGCATTTCTAGGATTTGCAAAGTTATTCTTTAATTTATTGAAATCATTTTTTTTAATAAAAACCTCTCCCCTTATATCAATATCTTTTGGGAAATCCTTATTTGTAATCCTTTTAGGTATATCACTAATAGTTTTTAAATTTTCAGTTATAACTTCTCCTGTAGCACCATCACCTCTTGATGTACCCATAACCAAAAAACCATTTTTGTAAGTTAAAGATGCTGAAATTCCATCAATTTTTGGCTCAACGCTATACTCGATATTAATTTTCTCGTTTAAATAATTAAATATTTTCTTCTCAAAATTTTCTAAATCATTAAGATCAAAGGCATTAGCCAAAGAAAGCATTTTTACTCTGTGCTTAGACTTAATAAAATTTTTTGATGGAGTATATCCAAGAATAATAGATGGAGATAAATCACTTTTTAAAAAAGAATATTTTTTCTCTAGATCTAAAATTTCTTTTTTAGTTTTATCATATTGACTATCAGATATTTTTGGTGAACTTTTTTCAAAATACAATTTGTTATGATTTTTTAATTCATTTATTTTTTTCTTATAGTATTTTTTTATTTCTACTTCCTTCATTTCACTCACTATTGAAATAATTTTTTAAATTTTTTTAGCAATGATTTTTGCTTATTGAGATCTTTTTTAATTTGAGGTTTTTCATAGTTAGTGTTTAAAATTTTGTATGATCTCTCATACCAATCACTTGACTGATAATTATATCCAAGGAGAGCTGTATATTTTTTTGCCTCATCTATAAGTCCTAACTTATAGTTTAATTCTACTAGTCTGTATAATGCTTCTTCAATGAAGATAGTTGTATCGTATTCATCTACAATTTTTTTATATCTATTCATTGCTGGTATCCATTTTTCTCTCTCTAAATAATAATTTGCAAGATATAGCTCTTTTGATGCCAATATTTCCTCAATAAGTTCTAACTTTAAATTTGCGTCCTCAGCAAAATCTGTTTCAGGGAACTCTTTAATTAATTGTTTAAAATATTTTTTAGCTTTAATAATCTCTCCCAGATCTTTTTTCTCATCTGCAATTAGATTATAATGACATATAGCTAATAAATAATAGGCATAATCTGTATTAGGATGATTTTTATATTTATCCAAAAACCTTTCTAATTCAACAATAGCATATGTAAAATATAATTGTGAATAGTAAGCGTAAGCAGACATTAAAGTAGATCTTGGCGCCCAAATTGATTGGGGATATAAAAGTTCTACTTCATTAAATTTTTTTGCAGCAAAAAAAACATCCCCTTTATTAAATTCTTTTAACCCCTCATTATAAGCTTCGATCATCTGCATTTCTAGATTATCCTCTTTAATTAACGAAACTTTTTCTTTTTTTTCAGAACAAGAAATTAGGCCAAAAATAATTATTAAAGCTGTTAAAAAATTACAAAGTTTCATTAAGAAACATTATCAGAAAAATTTTAAAATTCTAATTTTTAAGCTATAGATTTTAAATTATTACGATTGTTAATTAGCGAATGAGGTAAATTTTTACCTTTTATTTCAAGTAAGGAATAGTTTTTATTATCGCTAAATACTTTTCGTAACAATTTATTTGTTAGACTATGACCACCATGTCTACATTTCAGAGAGCCGATTAACCTGTAACCAACTAGATAAAGATCACCCATACAATCTAGAATTTTGTGATTCACAAACTCTTTATTATTTCTTAAACCTTCTTTATTTAGAATCCTATTTTCATTTACAACAATTGCATTTTCTAAGGATCCACCTTTTCCTAAACCTATTTTTTTTAATTTTTCTATATCTTCATACAAACAAAACGTTCTAGAATTAAATATATCGTCTAATTTATCTTCAAAAACATTTATTTTATTTTTTTGTCTATTGATAAGCTGATTTTCATAATTTATTTCAAATTCAATTTCTAATGACGTATTAGACTTTTCAATAGAAATGAATTTATTTTCCTCTTCTATTTCAACACTATTATTTATTTTGATCAATTTAATTGGGACATCGCTATTCTTTAATCCGGTTTCTTTAAGAACTTTAACAAAATTCATTGCAGATCCGTCTAGAATTGGAACTTCTTGTGAGTCAAGTTCAATAATTGCATTATCTATGCCCAAACCTAAAAATGCAGCCATTAGGTGTTCAATTGTTGAAACTTTTACTCCATATTGATTTGATATTGTTGTACAAAGAGTTGCTTCAGAAACATTTTCAAAATTAGGAATTACTATGTTGTTATTTTTAATATCAACTCTTTTGAATACTATTCCAGAATTGGGAGTAGAAGGCAAAATCTTAAGATTTACTTTTTCACCAGTATGAATTCCTATTCCAGATAAAGATATTTCTTTTGATATGGTTGATTGCGATAACAATGACATTAAAGTTAATATATAAAAACGAGTTGAGATTTAACATTCAAGTAATGTTACAAGAAAATACAATTATTTAGAAAATAGATTAAAAAAATTCTCAAAAAAACCTGTTTTTTTGGGCTTTTTTTTGCTTTTCATGATGAAACTTTCATCACTTCTTTGATAATTTATGCCAGCATTACAAATTTTAGAGTCGCTTTCATCAAAAAAGATTAGTTCTGAAAAAAAATTTTTAAAATTGGAGTGATTTACATAGGGCAACAACTTTGATCCACTTCCAATAAAAATTATTTTAGGTTTTTCAGAGGAGTTGAGGTTTTGGAAGTAATTATTTTGTGTAACCACTATATCAATAATTTCGTTTACTCTTGCTTCAATAATTTGTTTCAAAAGATCAATTGGAATGTTTTTTTCTGATATTTCACTGTATAAATTTATCTCCTTTTCAGAAACTTTATTAAATGATATTTCATTCTCTTTTTGATTAAATTTTATTTTAATCTCTTCAGAATAATTGATATCTAATTTTAGAACTTTTGAAATATCTTTAGTTATATTATTGCCACCAATTGGTATAGAATTCAAAAATTGAAATTTATTATTATTAAAAAATAAAGCACTACTCCTTTCATATCCAATGTCTAAAAATATCAAATTGTTTTTAATATCTATACTTTTTTTGTAAAATATTGATTTAACATAACTTGAGCAGTACAAATGTGAGATATTTAAGTTATTTTTTTTAAATTTATTAAATAAATTATTTATTAAAGATTTTTTTAAACAAATAAACTTTAATTCTAAAATTAAATATTTTATTTTTATATCGTCAAATATATTTTCTAATTTTTTGTTATCATCTATAATGATATTGTTTATAGCAACATGTATAACCTCATCTCTAAAATTATTTTCTGAAATGATAAAATTAGCTTCTTCAACTAAACTTTTATAATACTTTGATATTAAAGTGGGTTGATCAAATGACTTTTTTATTGAAAGTTCTATAAAATTGTATTCTGAAGAATCATAAAGTACATTCACATCAACCAGGTGTGTTGATAAATGCTTTTCAGCATCTCTAATTAACTTGTTTAAAAGTTTGTTTAAATTTTCATCTTCCGACTCTTGATTTATTTTAATATTTGAAGAATAAATTATTTTAGATGATTGATCAAACACACCTAATCTTAAATTTTTTGATCCAAAATCTATTACTGTATCTAAATTACTCATTCCTTATTTGTAATTGTAATTTGATTCATTACTCTAAGGTCAACAATCTTTGTATTTATTAAATTACCATTATCTAATAATTTTTTATAAATTTTGATTGAATTTTTTTTATTTTTAGATGGTAACTTAAGGATTAATCCATTAGAAAATACCAAGTCCCATCTTCCATTTTTAAAATAATAATAGTAATCTATATCATCAATTTTTAACTGATGATTATTTAAAATATTATATAAATTTAAAAATTCTTTTACTTCAAATTCTCCAAATACTGTTGGCGTTTTATTTTTTTCAAAAATTTGATTAGAATTTATTAATTTTCCATTTTTACCAATATAAAACTCTTCTCCACTTACAAAAGTTTTTCCAAGTATAGATGTTTTTGATAAATTTATATTTATTGACGAAGGAATAATTTTTTTTACATATATATCTTCTATAAAATTAAATTTTGCCAATTTTTTTAATACTTTATCCTCATTTATTTTGAAAATATTTGTATTTTTTAACTTATATAATTCTTCTTCAATATTTATTTTTTCTTTGTAAGATACTCCGTTAATATGAATGTTCTTTAAACTAAATTTGTCTTGATAATTTTCAAAAAATTTAAAATTAAATATTGAACTTAGAAAAATTAGAAAAAACAAATAAAGATACAATTTATATTTACTTATTAATGGAAGCATCTCTCATAATTTCTTCTATAAGTTGTATAAAACTAATATTTTTATATCTCGCTATTTCAGGCACAAGAGAAAGTGAAGTCATACCAGGTTGAGTATTAATTTCTAATAAATAAAATTTGTTATTATAGAATCTGAAATCTGACCTGGACACACCTCTACATTTTAATAACTTATGTGCTTTCATAGCTATTGAATTAATTTTATTAAAATTTCTTGAACTTAAATTTACTGGTATAATATGTTCGGTTTTCGCACTAGAGCTATACTTAGCTTTATAATCATAAAATTTCCTTTTAGGTTTTAACTCAATTATACCTAGTTTTTTTCTACCTAAAATAGCAGCTTGAATTTCTCTGCCAGGTATATATTTTTCAATTAAAATGTCTTTAAATTTTTCTAATTTCATTAAATTACTCTTAAAGTTTTTTTTGGTACAAATATAAACTCCTACGCTAGAGCCCTCGTTAATAGGCTTCACGACTACAGGAAATTTGAGATATTTATCAATTTTTTTTATTATATTTTTAAAATTGAAATTATTTTTAAATGAAAATTTAATATATGGAGGTGTTAGAATATTATTTTTGATAAAAATTTTTTTTGATATTTCTTTATCAATTGCTAGAGAAGATGAAAGAACACCAGAATGAGAATAGCTTACTTTTTCAGACTCAAGTATTGACTGTATATATCCGTCTTCTCCATACCTCCCATGTAAAAGGTTTAAAACTAAACTTGGCTTAAATTTCCTCAATTTTTTGACAAAACCCCCATCTGGTTCAATTAATAGAAGCTTATACTTTTTATTTTTTTTTAATTCATTGATCACACTTTTGGCTGTTATTAAGCTGATTTCTCTTTCATTCGAATAACCTCCTGCTAATATTAAAATTTTATCCATTATTCAACAACCACAATTTCTAATTCTAATTTTACACCAGTTTGATCTTTTACTTTTCTTTTAACAAAACTAATTAAAGACTTCATATCTTTTGATTTTGCATTTTTTTTATTCACAAAAAAATTGGCATGTTTTTGAGATATAATGGCATCACCATATCTTGTTTCATTAGGTACGCTTGATCTAATAAGTTCCCATACCTTTTTATCTGTTTGATTAATAGGATTTTTAAATGTGCTTCCACTTGTTTTAATTTTAGTTGGTTGAGCCATATTTTTAATTGCATTTAGCTCATTCATATAATCACTTATTTGTTCCCCTTTTTTTTGTTTACCTTTAAAAGTAGCACTTAAAAATATTAAATCTTTAGGTAATTCTATGGATCTATAGTTAAATTTAATTTTATTTGCAGGTATGCTTCTTACTACACCTTTAAAATCAACTAATTGAATAGACATTAGAATATCTTTAAATTCCTTTTTAAAGCATCCAGAGTTCATTCTTATGCCACCTCCTATAGAGCCTGGAATACATGACATAAACTCCAATCCAGAAATATTATTATTCTTTGCAAATTCTGAAACTTTTTTTTGTGAAGCGGCAGTTCCAGCAATAATTGTTTCATTATCTAGCAAAGTTATATTTGAGAAATTTTTCCCCAACTTAATTACTGTGCCTTGGTAAGTATCGTCGTCAAATAGTACATTTGAACCATTTCCTAAAATAAATATTTTACCTCTTAAAGTATAAAGTTTTAGATATTCTATTAAACCCTTAAGAGAGTTAGGTTTAAAAAAAATTTTAGTTTTTCCACCTATATTAAACCAATTAAGATTTTTAATACTCTGATCAAAAGAAATATCCCCATCTATTAATAATGCTGATTTTTTTATATCATCAATTTTCATTAAAACATGTTTTTCAAATTTTTCATCCAGCCTGATATAGATCCTGCTCCCATACCTATATAAATTTTTTCACCAAATACATTTTTCTTTATAAAACTTCTTAATTGTAATTCATCATCAACTTGTATTAACTTAACATTAGAATTTTTAATTATTAATTTTGCAAAAGATTGATAAGTAAAATTAAGTCTCATTTTTTCATTAGCTTTATAAATTGGACACAATAAAACCGTATCTGCCATTTTAAAACATTTTGAAAATTCTTTTTTCAAATTTATTACCCTTGAAATTCTATGAGGTTGGAAAACACATATAATCTCCTTATTTTTATAAACATTTTTTACACTACTTAAAACTGAACTTATTTCTGTTGGGTGATGAGCATAATCATCATAAAAACTTATATTGTTATGATTGAATAAATATGAAAATCTTCTCTGAACTCCTTTAAAATTATACAATCCCGCTTTTATATATTTTTCTGAAAGCCCAATTGTAAATGCTAAAGATACTGCAGCAGTTGCATTTTGAATATTATGAATTCCAATCATTGGGATCTTAATTCCTTTAATTATTTTTTTTTTACTTGGTATATTTATTTTAATATCAAAACTAGAAAACTTAGTTGTTTGTTTTATATTTATTATTTGAAAATTAGATTTTTTATTTTTACCATAAGTATAAAAATTTTTATTTATTGAATTTTTAAGAACCTTTTTAAGATTTTGATCATCTATACATGCAAAGCCTTTACCTACAGATGGTATTTTTTCAATAAATTTGCTAAAACTTTTTTTAAGGTTATTTAAATTTTTATAAAAATCTAAGTGTTCAGAGTCTAGATTAGTAGCGATTGAATATGTAAAAGGAATTTTTAAAAAACTTCCATCTGACTCATCCGACTCTGTTACACACCAATTACTTTTGCCCAATTTTGCTGAATTACCAAATGAGTTTAATACACCACCATTAATTATTGTTGGATCTAAATTAGCTGCAGTGAAAATACTAGATACTAATGATGTCGTTGTTGTTTTTCCATGTGAACCAGTTACAACAACATTTCTCATGAAAGATACTATATGACCTAACATATCACCTCTTGTATAAACTGGTAAATTTTTTTTAATTGCCTCAATTAATTCTGGATTATTTTTTTTAATCGCTGAAGAAATTACTAGAACGGTTGTTTTTTTTATATTCTCCTTTTTTTGATTTAAAAATACTTTTATTTTTTTTTCTTTTAATTTGTCAATATTTCGATTACCGACAATGTCGCTACCTTGTACTTTGTACCCCAGGCCATTCATGATCAATGCAAGACCACTCATACCAATTCCACCAATTCCAACAAAATGAATTAGTTCATTTTTTCCTAGATCAATTTTCATAAATAAGCTCAATTAGTTTAGATTTATTTTTTTTCCAGGTATTTTCTTTAGTTAATTGAATTAAATTATTTTTTTTTGAAAAATATTCCTTTTGATTTTCAAATATTTTTATTATCAATTCTGTCAAACTATTTTCGTCAAGATCTTTTTGCTTAATTAACCAACAAGATTTATTTTTTTCATAAAATTTTGCATTGTGATATTGATGATCATCTTTAGCATACGGAAATGGAATTGCTACAAATGGAATGTTTAAAAAACCTAATTCTGAAATTGTAGAAGCTCCTGAACGTGTAATAGCTAGATCATAATTAACAGCTTTTATTAATAATTTGTGATCAAAATTAAATAACTCATGCTCTATATGATTTTTTTGGTATAATTCTTTTATAGCTTCTTTTGAATTGTTATTAATTACTTGTTGCAAAACTTGAATTTTCATTATTTTTGAAAGTTTTACTATAATTTTCGTAATAAACTCATCGAAAAATTTAGCCCCCTGACTTCCTCCAATAATTAATATTTTTTTTTTATCTGCAATCGTGGTTTTCTCATTTTTTTGATATTTATAAATCTCTTTTCTTATTAATGGTTTAATTAAATAAATTTTATTTAAATATTTTTTATTAATACCTTTTAAATCTTTATCATAACAAATAATTTTTTCAGCAAAACCGAGAGTCAGTTTGTTAACTCTTCCTATAATGGAATTTGGTTCAAAAATGTAAATTTTTATATTCAATAAATTAGATGCTAAACACAGTGGTAGTGACATATATCCACCGGTGCTAATTAAGATATTAAAATTATTTAATTTTAAGTATTTAAAAGATTTTATTATGGATATGCAATATTTTATAAAATTATATGGAAACAATAACAAACTTGAAAATAAATTTGGTACATCTATTAATGAATATTGATAATTCTCATTATTAATATATTTTGATCCTCTAGAGTCAGTTGAAATTTGTACTTTAAAATCATCTTTTAAAGCATCATATAAACTTAATGATGGGATTACATGTCCACCCGATCCACCTGTTGTAATTAGAATTTTTTTCATAAATTCAATCTAATTTTCTTTTTGTTAAGTTTAAAATTAATCCAGATAAAATTGCTGTACTGACTATAGATGAACCACCATAACTTAGAAAAGGCAAGGTCATTCCTGTAGTAGGAAGTATTCTTATATTAACACCTATGTGAATAAAAGTTTGTAACAAAATTAAAGAAATACATCCAGTTAAGATAAGTTTTGATAAATTTTCATTTAAAAAATTAATTTTTTTGAAAACTCTATACGAAAAAATAAGATACAAAAATAATATACCAATTACTATAATTGCACCAAACTCTTCTGATATAACTGAAATTATATAATCAGTGTGGGCCTCGGGAACTCTATTTTTTAATGTCCCTTCTCCAATTCCTTTACCAAAATATCCTCCACTCGTAATAGAATCAATTGCCTTTTCTGATTGTGCATTATGAGTTCCTGTCTCGGAGTCAAAGAAAGATAATAATCTATTTTTAATATATACAAATTTTTGGGAAAAAAAGATCAAATATAAAAGTGAAAAAATTAAAAAAATAAATGAAATTAATAAAAAGATGATATTTACCCCTGACGTAAAAATTAAAACCAACCAACTAAAAAAAACTAATAAAGTCTGTCCAATATCAGGCTGAATTATTAATAGCAAAGCCACACAAAGAGTTATAAAAAAAGAAAACAAATATTTAAGATAAATATTATTATACTTTTCACTGCTCAAAATTAAACTTAAAAAAATTATTAAAAAAGGTTTAACTAATTCAATTG
>MDSZ01137537.1_pt1 | contig 12415 bp, 21 predicted proteins | sample 811201 | NCBI WGS metagenome assembly MDSZ01 (sample SAMN05326647, study PRJNA326480) | marine metagenome | isolation source: seawater | place: Indian Ocean: North | collected 2010
AAAATATTTCCACGTGCAGCATTTGTTGCAGGAGCATTAAAACCAGCGGCTTTAAGAATATCGCCTTTTTTAAACTTTTTATGGTTATCTGTAGCAACAACAAAACCCCAAACACTACCACCATTGTTCTTGGTGATCTTGATGTATTTTTTACCTTCGCTGTAACCAAGTTCACTGTTAAATTCTGCAATCATTTTTTTGTTAACATCACTTAGCTCTCTGGTACCATTACGTGATGTCCAGTTGAAGTAATCAGTTTTAATAGTTTCAAGTAAAGTTTCGATCTGTTTTTGCATTTTTAACTCCTTGTTTCCAACTTATACATATAATATAAGACATCTTGGTTCAGAAGTCAACCATTATAGCAAAAAAAGTGCAGAAAAGAATCCTACACTTTCAATGACTTATAATTTTTTTTAATTTTTTTTAATTTTTTTTCTTACACTACCTGATTTAGTAAAGTAAGTTTCACGTAAACTTTTTAATCCACCTTCAACTCTACTAGGATATTTGCCTAAAAATGTTCCTGCTTCTAAATCACCTTTTGTTATATATTCTTTATGGAAGTGTTCCATTTCGTCCCACACTGCAAGCATAGTTTTACCCATATCGTCAAAGAATCCATCACTTAAAATAGCATCATCTAGTTCATAGTATGCATATGATGCCATCAAATACCAAGGCACCATCATGTTTATATTTTTAGCAAATATTTCTGCAGCATAATCATCTAGCATTTACATCTCCATTAGATCATTAAATTCCCAAATCATCCTAGCAGCTCCGCCATATGCTCCTGGTCCAATACCTTTGGTATATTCAATAGGATGCGATACTTTTACATTGCAACCTGCATAGTATTCTGCATCACTCATACGTTGAAGTTTATGCAAATGTTCTGGCTTCATACCGTGACGTTCAGTCATGTTATACATTTCAATATTATGTGTGCCTGTAAATTTTAGTTTTACTAGCATTACTTCTGCATCACTCATAACCACACAGTCGTTTTTACCGTTGATAGTAACGCTCCAAACATTTTTTACATCTTCCATACTGCTACACTTTCTGCACCAAACTTAGTGCCTTTGATACTACAACTAGCACAAACTCCACCACGCTTGCCTTGTGCTAGTTGTTTGCGTATCCATATTAATTTTTCACTGTTCCAACACTCTACAAAACCTTCGTTGAGAATATTTCCCATATTGCCTGCTTGTCTATGCCAGTCATTACAACATAACGTAATATCACCGTTCCAGTCAACCATTGTTTTGTAAAAAGGTAGATAGCAAGGATTTTGTATTCCACTGCCACCCATTGTTCCGCCTCTGTTGTTGAAACCATATTGCTGAATAAGTGCTTGCGCATTACCGTCATCATAATGGTTACGTAGACGCCAATTGTATTCTTCAAAGTTCTGTTTCATTTTTGTCATACGTGTATTATATTGTTCATCACCATCATAACAATCTACAGTAAGCATGTTAAGTCCTGATTGAAACATTTCATGTGCATAAAGTATATCACTATCAATTAATCTATCACCGTTTGTAGTCACTTCAATGTATACTTTTGCTTCACGTAATATAGAAATAATTTCTTTTAATTGAGGATGAGTGTGAGGTTCGCCAAAGCCAGTAATATGTATATCGCCATACCAATCAGTGTCAATTAACTGTTGCGTAAGACTGCTAACTGTTTCGAGTTCCATGAATTCTTTTTTATTGGGATATACTTCTGGATCATGTCGTGGACAAAAACTACATGTTCTGTTACACAACTCTGTTATATTAAGTTCTATAGTAGCTAAGCCAGGTAAATGTTTGCTATGGATATTTGCATTTCCATGTCTAGCTTGTCTACTTTGTATGTGTCCTTTTACATCAAACATCTTTGCGTGGAAATACTCTATCAACCATATCGATTACCCATGCCATTACTAGCACAGTCCATCCAAAAGGTCCTGATAAAAATAGAACTAAAAACATAACCCAACCTTTTGGGTCTTTGCCTATCCATTTTTTAGCACACCACATAACAAATGCAAAATGAATTGCAGCTAAAACAATGGATAAAAATACTATGAGAATGTATTCCATTTATGAACTCCATATTGATTTGCCGCTAGATCTTTAGAAAGTTTTCCAGCTACTTGCATCCAGTATTTATGTGCCCAACTATCTCTTGGGCACTCTTCTGCTACTCGAACACAATTATCAATACGCTTTTTATATAATTTTTGTAAAGCAGGAGTCATTTCTTTGTAAACCATTATGCTTTAACCTCATATGGTTTATCCCAACTACCAACATTCATGCTAATATAATAAGCAGTGTCGAAGTAATCTGTCATTGCATCACTGTTGTTATACCAACCTTGATTCTTCCAATAACCGTCTCCACGTGCAGGAGCAGTTTTGATAATAGAATGAACTTCATCAAAGAATGATTGATGATCGCCATACATATGTGTATGATAATGATTGATTTGAGCATAACCTTCGTCACCTCGGAAACAATCTGAAAAGTCTGTAGGACCAGCTTTTACTGTAACGTTAACACCATTTGAACCGCCACTCATTTTACGCACACCAAATTTAAACTTTGGAAACGCATTTTTAAGTTCGTTGCGGATTGCTTTTACATCTTCTGCTGAAATATATGCCATTTTGTTTGCTCCGTGTTTGTTACTATATATACAATATAAGACATCTTGGTTTAGAAGTCAACCACAAAATGCATTTTTTTTAATCTTTTTTTACATATACTAGATTTGTTTTCATTGTATGATATTTTTCTTCAACAAACAAGCTATTGACACATCTCCATGTGCCTTTGAATTCAGGATTCCAAATACCTGTGGTAATATTGGTAGGGAGCAAATATTCTACGTTTATAGTGTGATCTTTACCAGGTGGTGTATTATACTTTGGAATAATAGTCATTCTGTCTTGACCAAGAACAACTACTTCTTGTGTTTTAAAATTAGTGAAATGTAGTTCTAAATGCTGCATTTGACATCTAATTTGCCTGTCAAATGTTCCTGTAAATATGATTTTATCATTTTTAGATTCAGCACGTAACTGAACATTTTCCATTGCATCATTTGATTTTAAAGTGATGTATTGTTGTATCATACAAGTTGAAAAGAGAACAATACTTACTGCAAATAGGAACAAGCCTATTTCATAAAAAGTAGTGGCTCCTCTTAACTTTACTATTCTCATATAGCTATTTATCTAATGCTGTCATATTCTACCCGAATATCGCTTAGTAAGTTAGTATTATATTCTTGTTTTGATTTTATGTCTGTTAGATATTCATCTATCCATTTTTTACTAGGAGATTCCAATCCAACCTTTTCCCATAAGTTATAAATCTCAGGTGATCGCATCCAATCTACTTGTTCAATTGCATAGTCATAACTATTTTTATCTTTCCACTCTCTGTCAATTCTCATCTTATGAACAAAATTTAATATTACATTTTGTGTTCCTGGAAAGACATGATTTTGTTCACTGTAGTTTGCATTTCTATCATCTTCCATAATATCATTATATTCACGCATTGCCCAGTTTTCAATATTCATATCCCAATCGCCTATGGTAGCATTTATGACTACTGCAAAATTAGATCTACTCCATTTCCATATATCTTTGGTATTATGTGCATGTAGTAGCAATGCAACACTTTTACTCTTTGAAATGTTTAAAAGACCATCTAACTGATCTTCTCTTATTTCTAACGTATTTCTAACTTCGAAATTGTAATATTGTTTCTCATAATCTGTTAGATTCCAATAATCATCATGACATCTTACTTTTCCAAGTATGCCTGGTTCATGATCAATATCTTTACCATTTAATTGATATGTAGCATAATTTTCACCTGCATTGCTTTCACCATATAGTTCTGGGCTATTGTTTAACAGGTATGCTATTTCCATTTGAGCCATACAACTGTGACTGCAAATTAGATATAACGTATTCATTCTTCGTCGACTTTCTGTTTGATTTTATGATTGAAAACTCCTGCTGCAATGAAACTGCTAGCCGCTAACATGGGCACCACATAAACCATTTTATCTGTGAGATATGCCACTGTATAAGTTGGCACAAGAACAATTATTGCTTGCAAAAAACCCTTTTTCATTTGTCTTGAAATCTTCTCTTTTCTCTTATTGCTTCTTGCAAATCTAAAATTTGCTCATTTTCTATTAAACGTATAATAGTTTCTGTTGTGCCTATATCTTGTTGTATCATTCCTAACTTTAGAATAAGTTTATCTAACTCTGCTTGATAAAATTCAAGCTCTTTTTTCTTACGATCTCGTCTATCGTAAATGTCAGTAATGTCTATAATTAATTTGCTGTTTTTATTGTTTTTACTATTGTGTCCTATAATACTCATAAAAATATCTGTATCTTTCTACAAGCAGATTAAGCAGTCCTCTGGCTTCTGTCCTATAGGTTCGCAAAACCCGGGCCAAGTGCAAATCTACTGTAAAGGTATTTATTATTTGTAAACAGTGGTCCTATATCTTGTAAGTATGCTTTTCCTAATTCTATCTCCAGGCTTTGTGCCATGCCATGCTTGACTTGGATTTGTTCCATATATTAGTGCAGCATTTCTCTTCATTGGAGTTTCGAGTCTACCATTACCTTCTTCGTCTTTATATAAAATTGTTCCAAATTCATCATAGTCTTGATCGGGACAAAATACACTTATTTGAAATACAGGAACTTCACTACCATCACTGTCTTCATGTATTGGAATATAATTCTCTGGCATATCTAGTAAATAACCATGAACTACATATTTTAAATGAGGTAAAATACTTTCGCATTTAAATTTGTTGCACAATGTTTCTATAAATTCTTCTGATTCTAGAAACTCCATATATTCGTCCCAACCACATCCATGATTATAACAATGGTCTCTATCGCCTCTTTCGACTTCGTCTTCTGTAAAATAATCTAATTTGTTATATGCAAACTCATGTATCCAATCTTTATCATGGAAATCTTCTCTAAGTATATCATAATCATCGTCATCTAAAAAGTCTTCAATGAACAAATGTTCATAGGGCTCGGTGTGCAGAGTAGCATTATTAATCTTATCTAATACGTGTTGTTTATATTTCATTCTATTGTCTCCACAAATGCACGTTCTTGAACAAAGTCTCCAGGGCTTCGCATTGTTCCATGCATCCAACCTTGTTCTTCTAACATGTCTCTTATTTCGTTGTTAAAACTAGGACCACCACATATCATAATTCTATCACGTGATTTGTCAAATTGTGATATGTCTAATCCAAGTTGATCAAACAATATACCGCTACGGATGTTGTCTGTGATTCTTCCTGTGTATACACCTTCTCTAGGTTCTTCTCGAGTGACGCTTTGATACACTGTTGCTCCGTGTTCTTCCAATTGTTCACGGAACACGAGCTCATCATTATTGCGACAAGTGTGAGTAATAATAACTTGTTCATAATATTCATATACCTCCGGATGTCTTGCTAAACTTAAAAACGGAGCCAACCCTGTGCCTGTGCTTATCATCCACAATCTACCATTACCATTTATACATGGTTCTGGATCTAAATTTCTCAGCAACAATGTTCCTATTGCTTTATGACTCACAGTTACAATATCACCTACATTTATATGTTGTAACTTACTTGTAAGTGGCCCGTCTTGAACTTTAATACTTAAAAATTCCAAACAATCATCATCAGGAGAATTGGCAATTGAATACGCACGTGTAACATCAACACCTGGCATCCCTATCATAGTAAATTCTCCTGGCTGAAAATTTTTCTTATTCCAGTTTTCGTCTTTAGTAGTTTTAAACCAAAACAAATCATCTGTATAGTGTTCTATTTCCAATACTGTTTCTTCGTTCATTATATTTCCTTGTAGAATTGTATGTTAATTCCGCTTTTTAAAAATCTTTCATTTGGCTTCATAGTTGAAGCACAACTTGCATGTAATTGACATGCATCAAATAAAAATATATCACCAGGACAAAATCTAAAACAATTTTCAATTTCTAATCCTTGTAACGTTTTATTTCCTATTTGTGGAAACATATAATCATCTGATTCAAGTATATTGTCATTTTTGCTGATAGTTCCATCTTCTAAATAAAACACAGGATGCTCACGTGCTAATTCATACATACTGTCGTTTTGTTCACTTACATAATCTCTGTCTATAGTTATACTGTTGCCTATGTGTCTTTGTTTTAGAAATGCTGTATATGTTTCTGCATTATGACTAAGCATCAAAGGTATAACAACACTTTTCCAAGGTATAACTTTGTGTGTCCATTCATAAGTTTCTAATTCATCTTCTGTCAGTAAATCAACATGGCAATCATGTAATTGGGTAGTTATATAAAAATTACCAGTATGATTTTCCCAATAGTTACCAAGTATACTTTTAAACTTTGTATCTAGCCAATCTATGTTATCAAACATAGTATCTATATCTACTACACTTTGAATATTGTTACTAGTAGGTGTCCACTTCAAACGTTCACCATTTGCAAATTGATATTCACTAAGAATTGTAACTTCTTCTTGTGTGAAAAAGTTTTCTACAACCTTTGCAGGAGAAAAGTTTTTAATGATCTCTTCTTTGTATTTTATACAATTATCTATATATGTGTTCATGATAAAAAAAATAGTGGTATACTGTTACGTATATCACTATTTATGTTGGTAGCCCGTAGGGGAATCGAACCCCTCTTTCAAGGTTGAAAACCTTGCGTCCTAACCGATAGACGAACGGGCCAGTTACATTTTGTGTGCAAATGTTTTATGCACCCACTCTCTTTTTTGATTTACTAGGTATTCGTAACATTCAATATTATATTGCATATTTTTAGTTTTGTCAATTTCTAAATAATCTAAAACTTCATCTAAATCATCTACCCAGTTATCACTTTCAATCAATAATTTATCGCTGTTACTTGTATAGAATTGTTCGTCTATACTTTCTTCCATATAATCTCTTTGTCTAAAATCCCATATTCTATCCAAGTCATCATGTGCATTTAATTCTATTTTTTCAGGGTCGCCTCTTCCTTCGGTTAATGCATTACACAAATCCCAATGCATAAAATTAAGTTGCCACATATATTTTAATTCACCTGCATCAAATGCATCATGCATTTTTTTATGATAAAGTCTATACCAATATTCTTTCCATTGCGTAGTATCTTTTCCATCTAAATGATGATGATCTTCATACCATATTTTAGAAGCTGCATCAATGTCACTGTGTTGTTGTTCACCAAATGCATATCCTGTAATATAATGTGTAAAAGTTTCTACAAAAGGTTGTTTACAAAATACTACTTTGTCTGCGCCTTCTATTCTACTGTATATGTTTGATGTTCTACCAAAATAATTAGCCCATACAACATGCTCAAACTCTTGTTCATATTTTCTATAATGACTTATAAAGTCTACAGATTCATTGTGCATTTTGGGATCACTTGGTCCATTTTTTCCTATATCACCATTTGTCAAGTTTTCCATGCGTTGCATACAAAGATAATGGTCATCAAAATACTTATTTTCTCTTACATCAGATATTATTTTATTAAATAAACGGCCTCTGTTAGCATTATTAACATTTGAATCAAATTCAAATATTTGTGGACCAATGTTTTCTTCTTGGCATAATAACCATGAAAGACTTTCTGGGGCGCCTAAATCATGTCCGTAAAATATGGATAACATTTTTCTTCCTAATGTTGGAGCGGGTGATGAGATTCGAACTCACGACATTTTCGTTGGCAACGAAATGCTCTACCACTGAGCTACACCCGCACATGGCGGAGAGGGTGGGATTTGAACCCACGGTGGACTTTCACCCACGCTGGTTTTCAAGACCAGTGCATTAAACCGCTCTGCCACCTCTCCTATGCCGTTCTCCTGGGCACCATCCATTTAATTATTTATTAAGAGAAATGGAACTCTTATACTTGGTGGAGCTATGCGGGATCGAACCGCAGACCTCCTGAATGCAAATCAGGCGCTCTCCCATCTGAGCTATAGCCCCTTATCCTGCAACAATTGTGCTGGTTTCAGTTTTATTGAAATACTTGTTTAACATTTCCAAGCGGTCGTCTGCTTCTGCTAATTTATTCAACTCGTCAATAACCGCTTCAGTAACATCTGAATGTTCGCCAATACCTGCTGGCATAGTCTGATACACTTTAATATTTGCAATATGAACTGCAACTTCACCCTCTGCTTGCTTACGAGCAGCTTCTATAATAGCATCTCCGGCTTTCATTGTATTTCCTCATTAATTGTTTCTGTTTTTAAATTTGTTGTCTTTTGTATTTCCTACGTGTGCGCCCTAACGCTGTCCTTTTAATATCACCTCAAAAAATGAGGGTAGGGACTCCTATGTATATATCTATGTTTGGTGCGCCTGGAGGGACTTGAACCCCCACGCCGTGAAGCACTAGAACCTAAATCTAGCGTGTCTACCAATTTCACCACAGGCGCATCATGGTGCTGGAGCACGGACTCGAACCGCGGACCTGATGATTACAAATCAACTGCTCTACCAACTGAGCTACACCAGCATTTAAAGTCTTATTGTATACTATTTAATTATTTTGTCAATAATTAAATACAGTTTTATTTATCTTCGAGTTTTACTCGCTTTGTTTCGCTTCTATAGCCACCATCACCACATTCTAATTGACACATATTATTAAACATGTAAGAGTATTTTTCATCTACAAAAGTTTTGTATAAAACATCTTTGTAGTATTCATGATTTATAATTTCTTCAACACTGTGCTTAAAAACATTGTTCCAATCTTTACCATATCTTTTTTCTAAATCTTTGTAAAATTGATTAGCACCAGGCACTACATTTTCACTTGCATAATAGCAACAAGGCCACAACTTTCCTGTTGAATCTATAAAAATTTGTTTTTTGTGTATCATATAGCAATTTATATTTCTAGGATTATAATCTTCTTGTTCTTTAATTTTTTTCCTTTCTTGTATATGATCATGTTCAAACTTTTTACTATGCTCTACAACTACTTCTTTTTTTTCTACCTTTTTTGTTTCTTTATCTTTTTCAGTAATTAAACTTAAATAAGGTCTTGTATCCCTTGTTCCCTGTCTGAGTTCAAAAGGTATTTTTAATTGTTTTGATATTGCGTATGCTTCTTCTATGTCATTATAATTATGATCAAAAACCAAATATTGCCACAAACATTTGCCACCCGTTTTTGCATAAGCAGTCATATTTCTTAAAACTGTTTTCCATTTAACATTTACTCTGTATAAATGATTGCTGTGTTCAGTTCCGTCTACACTAAATCTTACAATTAATCTATGATCATGTTTGTTACTAAGTTCTCCTAAGGCTGTAAATGTTTCTGCTGTGTTTGCACCTGTATTAGTTTCTAATACAATATCGCTACCTCCACTTAATAGATAATCGCATATTTCAACAATTTGAGTATTCATCATAGCATCATCTACTGTGCCGCCGAAGAAAAATTCAACATCAGGTCGTAATAGTTCCTTTGGCACAATATCTTTAATGTGTTGTAAACTATATTCAAAATTATTAAGGGATTTGGGATCGTAGAATTGTCTATTGCATGCAGGACAAGCTGCATTACATTTATTGGTTAATTCAATATCTACGGCTGTAACTTCAGATAGCTTTAAATACATGCAAGTATTTATTAGAAGGGAATTTCGTCCTGAAGTCTTCCACCAAGTTGATCTAAAATAATGTCTATCTTTTGAATTACATCTGGTCCAAGATCTTTTGATAGTTGATGATTGTCTACTTCAATTGACCATGTGTGAGGCTGAGGTATACCAATTCCAGACATATCTTCTGTTGGAGATATTCCCCATTCATATTCATCTAAATGATCTATCATAGAATCTTTTAATCTGCCCATTACTTTAACTCTGGAAACATCTGTTCAATATAATTAGTTACAATAACACGTGTGTCGTTGTCTACTGTTCCATTAATATTAACACCATTTTGTTTTACTTCATCTTTAGCCAATTGCAGTAATTCTCGTTTATTCAACTGTTGCACTGCATTTAGATCTACTACTTGATTTGATAGAGCATGGAGAATATATTTACTAACATCATCAATATCCATAGGAACTTCGATCTTAGCTTTAATACGCTTTACCCCATCCTCATAAATTGTCGCTCTCATAATTAATACCATTAGTGATTGTTGTTTACCAATATACTTAATATATAGGCAAGAACGCTTGATGTCAACCATAAATGTTTGATTTTTTTATAAATTTGCTATTTTATTTTGAAAATCAGCAAAGTCTGTGCTATCTGCTGCAATTTGTTGTAATTGCTCTTTGCTAATAAAATCTGCTCCACTTCCTGATGCATTTAACGTATCAGTAAGATTTGTTGTAGTTGCTGGTGGTGGAAATACTTTTGCTCCACTTTCTTGTAATCCTGTGTTACCTGGCGCAATAACATCTTCTACAGGAGCTCCTGCACTAGTTGGAATTTGTTGTTGTATAGGAGTATATATTACACCATCTGGTTTTCCGCAATAATCATACTGTATTTCTTTGTTAGAAAGATTTACTGTAGGATTTGTTTTATTTTGTAACATTGTAATCATATCATCTGTAAGTAGATAATCAAAAATATTTCTACCATCTTCATCTACATGATATGTGCTTAGTTGATCATATAATCCTTGCAATTGTGCTGCTAGTGCAGTTGCTTGTGAAAACGTCATATTTTCTGCATCAAATGCAACACCTACGCCAGTGTGTGTTTCTTGTTGACCAGGTGTAAATGTGCTTCCTCCTGCACCATTTGCTTCTGTGCTAGCAAAATTGTTTTCAGTTTCAATTAAGTTTTCCATGTCGCTTTTAAAGCCATTGAGATCTGATGTAATTTGATCTTTTAAACTTTGAGGCATGCCAGCTAAGTTACTGAAATTATCACCTAATTGTTTTAAAAGCCCACCTGTAAATAAATTTGGATTAAATTGTCCATCTGTGCCTATACAGCCACCTATGTCACTATCTGCAATTGTTCCAAGTGTATCTAGTATATTTTGACCAGCCCCTAAAAAGCTACCCATGCTATCTCTTAAAACATTTGGAATAGGTCTTGGCGAAACTGGCGTTCCACAAAAATTAATCATGTTAGCAATAGCTGCAAATTCAGCTATAGCACTGTTCAGTCTATTTAAAACATTATCTATATTTGTATGTGCAATGAATTCATCTAATGCAGTTTCTGCACCACTTAAAGCATTTTTAATATCACTAGGCAGCGTTGGTTCATTTAGCAATCTAGCAATATTAATTTTGAGACAAATCTGTAAGTTAGGAAGATTAATTCCATTGCCGCCTAGTAGACTACAAATTAATTCCTTCATGCTAAAACTAGTAGTGCTTACACTAAGACCACCAGGTGTTACATCAAGAGTGTCTGGAATATTTACAGTTGTTCTGTTGATGTAATCACTTGCACTTTGCAAGTCGTTTGTAAAATCACCTATTGCCATATTAACCGCCTATATAAACATCACCACTTGCACCTACTGCAACTGGATTACAATGTGGTCCACCCGGAAGAGGACATAGAGAATCTGGTGCTGCACTGTTACCTTGTATTACAACAAGAATGTTACCTACAAATACATTAGGATTAGAAGCATTTAATGATCCTCCACCATGTGAATTTGGATTACCATCAACTGCTGCTAATTTATTATTCACAAAAACATTTGGGTTGCTAGCAATGGTAGCTGCTCCGCAAGCTCTTTGATCTCTGTCTCTGTGAACTCCTGGCATTATACTGTAACTAATCCTGTTGTTGCTTTTGTATACATGTCTGCCGCATCTTTTGCGGTTTTAACTGTAACTATAATGTTATTTAGCTGTATTTTGTAACTAGCACCTGGGTCTGTTGTAAACATAAAAGGTGCTAAACCTGCGCCCCCATCTGTGCCAGCTACTAGCATCATTGGCTTCTTAACTGTAAGTGTTTTTTCACCCTTTTTTTCCAAGCGACAAACCATTTCTTCACCGCTTGTTAGTTTAATACTAATTACATCTCCCACATCATATGGTTTTTCAATTATCATAGTGTATGTCCTGTTCCTGTAAAGTTGTGATCTTCAATATATTGAGTTAATTGTTCATATCCGCCAATTGATTTACCATTCACTTTAATTTGCGGAAATGTTCTTGCTCCTGGAAATGTTTCCATGATTAATTCACGATCAAAATCTTTTCCAAGTTCTTTGTATTCATATGCTAAGTTAAGTTTTTCACATAACTGTTTTGCTTTTACACAATAAGGGCATACTGGTTTACCCCAAATTTCAACTGATACTGTCATAG
>MDSZ01238456.1_pt1 | contig 12414 bp, 13 predicted proteins | sample 811201 | NCBI WGS metagenome assembly MDSZ01 (sample SAMN05326647, study PRJNA326480) | marine metagenome | isolation source: seawater | place: Indian Ocean: North | collected 2010
TAAATCTATATGGAGCCACTAAATTAGCTGCAGACAAGCTTTTTGTTGCAGCAAATAATTTGGCTGGCAAAAGAAATTTAAAATTTTCAATTGTAAGATATGGAAATGTTGTTGGCTCTAGAGGTTCGGTTGTTCCTTTATTTGAGGAATTAATTCAAAAAAAATCCAAATATCTTCCTGTTACAGATAAAAAAATGACAAGATTTTGGATAACATTAGATGAGGCAACTAATTTTGTTTTAAATTGTTTTGATTTAATGAAAGGTGGAGAAATATTTATACCTAAAATGGCATCAGTAAGAATAGTTGATTTAGCTTCAGCAATGAAAAAAAATCAAAAAATAAAATTTGTTGGTATAAGAGCTGGAGAAAAAATTCATGAAATATTATGTCCAACTAACATTGCGCAAAATCTTTTAGAATTTAAAAATTATTATTTAATTAAGCCATTTATTGACCTACCGGCATCTAATTACATTATAAATCCTAAAGGAGAGAAAGGGAAAAAAGTAAAAAATAACTTCCAGTATTCTTCGGACACAAATAAAAATTTTTTAAATTTTAGAAAGATAATAGAAACAAACAAAAAAATAAACAAAATTAAGTGATACCTCTTTCAAAGCAATCTATATCAAAATCTGATATCTTGGCTGTATCAAAAGTTCTTAACTCTAAATTTATTTCAAGAGGTAAACAAGTAGCTAAATTTGAAAAAGTAATTTGCAAAAAAGTAAAAAGTAGATATGGAGTTTCAGTGAATAGCGCTTCAAGTGCTCTTTTACTATCTTACTTATCGCTTGGAGTAAAAAAAAACGATCATGTTTGGTCGGTACCTATTACATTTGTTTCAACAATATCAAGCTGCTTACATATTGGTGCAATAATTGATTTTGTTGATATCGATCCTAAAAGTTACAATATTTGTGTTAAAAAACTAGAAGATAAATTAAAAATTACTCCAAAAGAAAAAATCCCAAAAGTATTGACTATCGTTCATCTAGCTGGATATCCTTGTGAACAGAAGAAAATATTTAAATTATCAAAAAAATATGGATTTAAAATTATGGAGGATGCTTCGCATGCATTAGGAACATTAAATGAAAAGGAACCAATTGGTAGTTGCAAGTGGTCAGATACATGTGTTTTAAGTTTTCATCCATCAAAAAGTATAACCACAGGCGAAGGAGGTATGATTCTTACCAACAACAAAAAAATATATTTAGATCTGATGAGATTAAGAAATAATGGTATTGAAAAGCAGAAATTGAAACATAAAAAGTCATTTGAGGGATATTATGAAATTCAAAAATTAGGCTATAATTTTTGGTTGACAGATTTTCAAGCAGCTTTGGGAATTTCGCAGCTAAAAAAGTTAGATTTATTTATAAAAAAAAGAAATAAAATTGCAAAAATCTATGACAAACATTTTTCAAAAATGAATTTAGGTATACCTATTAGAAATAAAAAAATTATTTCATCCTATCATCTATATATTTTAAATTTAAAAAACAAATATAATTATAAAAAAATTTTTAAAAAAATAATTGATAATAATATTCAAATAAATTTACATTATATTCCAGTTCATACGCACCCTTATTTCAGGGAGAACGGTTTTCGTTTAAGTCAATTTCCAGAAAGCGAGAATTACTCAAAAAATTGTATATCACTGCCAATTTATCCAGATTTAACATTGTCAAATCAAATTAAAGTTATAAAAACAATAAAGAAAATTCTTTCTTAATTATGTTATGAAAAAAAATGTATTAGTAATAGCTGCTCACCCAGACGACGAAGTTTTGGGATGTGGTGGAACAATTGCTAAATATAAAAATAGATACAATATAAATTGTTTATTTCTCACAGATGGAGTCTCATCAAGATTACCAGAAAAAAAAATTAGATTAACTGATAAAAAAAAAAGAATGACTTCAGCAAAAAAAGCCATGAAAATACTTGGTGTAAAAAGATCATTTTTTGGAGATTTCCCTGATAATTCTTTAGATACAATACCTTTTTTGTCTATAGTAAAATTTATTGAAAAACACATCAAGTTATTAAAACCATTTAGAATATATACACATTTTTCTGAGGATCTTAATATTGATCACCAACTTGTCGGAAAAGCAGTTATTACTGCAACCAGACCAAAATCAAAAAACAATGTAAAGGAAATATTTTTCTTTGAAGTCCCATCAAGCACAGAATGGAATTTTCGTTTAGCAAAAAACCTTTTTAATCCAAATGTATTTGAAAATATTGAAAAGACAATAATTACAAAAAAGAAAGCATTAAAGTGCTATAAGCAAGAATTAAGAAATTATCCTCATCCAAGATCATTAAAATCAATAGTAAACTTGTCAAAATATAGGGGGACAATCGCATCCTGCAAATTTGCAGAATCATTTTTTTTAGCAAGACAAATTAATGATTAATAAAATTAAAAAAAAACAAATTATCTGCATAATTCCTGCAAGATCTAAAAGTAAAAGAATAATAAATAAAAATATTAAATTATTTTTTGGCAAACCTCTAATTTCTCATTCTCTTTTAATTGCAAAAAAAAGTAAGCTATTCAAAAATATTTATGTTTCTACAGATAGTAAAAAAATAAAAAAGATTTCAGAAAAAAATGGAGCAGAAGTACCTTTTTTAAGAGATAAAAAATTATCTGGGGATCATACTAGTACTAAAGATGTTTTAATTGATTTTATCAAAAAAATCGAAAATGAAAATATTGATATAATTTTTTGTCTTTATCCAACAGCACCTTTACTTTTGATAAAAGATTTAAAATTAGCCTTAAAGGAATTCTTGAAAAAAAAAGCTGATTGTTTGTTGCCAATTGCAAAACATAGATCTTCACCTCTTAGATCAATAAAACTAAATAAAAATAATAAAGTAGAATTTTTTTTCAGTAAATTTCAAAAGTACAGATCTCAAGATTTAAAAGAATTATATTTTGATACTGGTACTTTTTACATCTTTAAAAAAGATGTTCTTTTAAAGAAGAAATTTGATGTTTTTCCTAAAAATACAGTTCCTTTTTTAATTGATAGTTTAAGGTCGGTTGACATCAACGAATATAAAGATTTAGAGGATGCAAAAATAATTTATAAATTTTTATTAAAAAAAAATAAGAGATAACAATTTTAAATGACTAAAAGATTAATTATATGCAATATATGCCGTAAAAAAGAAAATTCAGAAAATATTTATTTATTTCCTTGGAGAGACAGAAATTATAAAACGATTTATAAAAATAAATTAGATGAAGAAATTAAATATCATTGGGATTATAAAGAAAATATCTTAAACGATCACAAATATATATCAAATTTACACGAAAAAATTTTAATTAATCTAAAAGATAACTTAAACTTTATTCATAAAGAAAAAAAATCTGTATTATTTTGGAGAATAGTTTTGGGACCATGGTTAAGATATTTTTTAGAAGCAGCTTATGATAGATACCAACAAATTAATTTTTTTTTATTACAAAGTTCTAGTTCTTTTGAAATAGAGGAGTACAATTATAATTCTGATCTATTATTTCCAAAAAGTGTAGAAAGTTTAGCAAAATATATTTTTGATAGCGAGGAGTGGAATTATAATATTTGTTTAAAGATATTTAAATTTCTAAAAGCTAAAAATATATTTATTAAAGTAATTGATGATCCAATTATAAAAGATAGGTTTGAAAAATTTATTAAAAAAGCTGATAAAAATAATTACAAAAAATTAAGTATTTTAAATAAAGCTAACTTTTACAAAAAACATAAATATTGTGTTTTCAAAAATACTTTGAATTTAAAAAATGAGTTATTTTTAAATTTGTTGTTAGGTCAAATTCCAATATTGAATAATCCTGAGGTTATTTTTAATGAAAATTTATTTGATAAAAATATAAGAGAAAAATTAAAAGTAAATTTTAATGTTGAAAATAAATTTGAAGATTTTATAAAAAATTTTTTAAAATCACAATTGCCGTCTGTTTACTTAGAAAATTATAAATTTCAATATTCATTAATAAATCATTACAAATTGCCAAAAGACCCAAAAGTTATTTTAGGTACTTCTCAACTTTATTTTAATACACCATTAATGTTTTACACAGCTAAAAATTTAGACGAAAATAATTCTAAACTTTTTTACTTACAACATGGAGCTGAATATGGTGCTTCAGAAATTGCATACGGTGAAGACCATGAGCTTAAAATTTCAAATACTTTTTTTTCATGGGGATGGAAAAAAGAAAACTTTAATATAAATCCTATAGGAATATCAAGATCCACAAGCTCCTTTAAAAACATAAATTATAAAAAAAATAAAAAAATCTTGATACTTATTAGATCATCAAATCCTTATTTTAGAATATCTTCTAGCTTATATGGTTTTAAAAACTGGATTAATTACATAAATGATACTTCTAATCTTCCATCTTTACTTAAATCTAACATAAAGGATAATATAATTGCTAGATTTACTAGAAATGATCTATGGGAACAGATACCTTTATGGAAAGAAAAATATAAAAATTTACAAATAGATAGTGGTTTGGATAATCCAATCAAAATATTTTTGAAGAAATCAAGATTAGTCATTTGCTCATACTTTAGCACTGCATTTTTAGAATGTTTAACATCTAACTTCCCTGTTATAATGTTAATGAAAAAGGACTCTCATTTAATAAGAAAAAATATGATTGATGATTTTAATGAACTTTATAATGTAAACATAATTTTTGATAGTATCCAATCTTTAAGTGAACATTTAAATAAAAATTACGATAAATTATATGATTGGTGGGAGTCACACAAACTTCAAGAAACAAGATTAAAGTTTATTAATAATCATTCCCTTGAAAATAAATATTTCATTAATGAGCTAAGAAGAGCGATTCTATTAAATAATAAATGAATTTTTTTATAAGGTGCGACTCTAGTTATAATATTGGTAGTGGTCATATGATGAGATGTTTAAACCTTGCAAAACTTTTAATAAAAAAAAAAAATAAAGTTTTTCTGATATGTAATAATATTGAAGGATCTTTATTAAAATTTATAAGAAAAAGGAAAATTAAAATTATATTTATAAAGAAAAAAGCTAATCAAATCGAAGATGCTAAAGAGACTATAAAAGTTATAAAAAAATTTTATCAAATTAACGATTGGATAATTGTTGATAGTTACAAACTAAAGCAGGATTGGGAAAACAAAATAAAAAATTATTTTCGTAAATTGTTAGTAATAAATGATTTAAAAAATATTAAACACTATTGCGATATCTATTTAAACCAGAGTATATTGTCTAATAAAACCGTATTAAAAAAATTTTTCGAAAAGAATACAAAAATATTGATAGGTCCAAAATATTCTTTGCTGGACGAAAATTTCCAGAAATTACGCAATAAAACAATTATAAGATCTAAAGTTAAAAATATTTTAATATTTTTTGGAGGTAGTGATAAAAATAATTTAACAAAAATATATACAGATATACTTTTAAAAAAAATTAATCAAAATATAAAGTTAAACATTGTTATTGGCACTTTGAATGAAAATAGAAAAAATTTGTATAAATATTACAATAATGAAAATAGAATTAGTTTTTTTTACAACTTAAAAAATTTAGCAAAAATTATGAGCAAATCAGATCTATATGTTGGATCTGGTGGCACTACCACATGGGAAAGATGTTGTTTAAAACTCCCAAGTATAGTCATTTCAACAGCAAATAATCAGGAAATACATAGCAAATATCTTTCTAAAATAAATGCTATTAAATATTTAGGCAAACATAGTAAATTAAGCAAAATTAAATTTAAAAAAGAGTTTGAAAGAATTCAGAAAAGAAAAAATTTAAGTAAATTTTCAATAAATTCTGGCAAAATTAACGATGGTCTGGGATGTTATAGAGTTTACAATCAAATTTTAAGTTATGACAAAAAGATTAAACTGGCATAAATTTTGGGAAAATAAATCTAAAGAAGATTTGATCTCTTCTACCGGGAAAACATCTACAAGAAAGCAAGATTTCTTTGTTTATGTTAGTGATATAATAAAAAATCTCGATGGTATAAATAAAGAAGATATAATTTTAGATATAGGCGGAAGCACAGGATATTTAACTTTTTGTTTATCACCTTTAGTTAAAGAGATATATTCTTTCGATTTTTCAAATAAAATGGTTAATAAATCAAATAAACTAAATCAGAATAATAATAATACTTATATTTATCAAGATAATATTATTTTTATGAAAAAGACACTGGCAAAAAAAAAAGTATTTAGCAAAATAATAATCGGAAGTGTTCTACAATACCTTGAAAATTATAATCAAATTGAAAGTGTTTTCAAAAATTTGAGTAAAGTTAGCTCTAAGAAGACAAAAATTTTATTTACTCATAATCCTGAGATAAATAAAAAGAAATTATTTTTGAAAAGTTATACTAAATTAAATTGGCCAAAAAAAAAAATTTTAAAAAGTTTAGACATTGAAGAAAAAAGATTATGGTTAAATTTTAAAAAGATAAAATATATTGCCAAGAAATGTGGATTTAAGGAAATTCGAAAATTAGATATATCCAAATTTTTTTTTCAATCATCTCATATGTTCGATTTTACAATTATGAAATAAATGCCAGTGAAAAATAAATATTATAAATTGAAATCTAAAAATTTCGGTAAAAAACCTTTTTTAATTGCAGAAGTTGGAGTTAATCATCAAGGTAATATTAATAGAGCACTTAAGATGGTTGAAGTTGCGAAATCAGCAGGAGTTGATGCTGTAAAATTTCAAACATTCAAAGCTGAAGAATTCATAAGTGATAAAGATGAGTTTTACGAATACTATTCTAATGGAAAGAAAATTAAAGAAACAATGTATAGTATGTTTAAAAAATATGAACTAGCAGAAGACTCCTGGATTAAAATAAAAAAAAAGTGTGAAAAACTAAAAATAATTTTTTTTTCTACACCTCAAAATTATTCTGATTTAAAACTACTAATTAAAGTTGGTGTGCCTTTAATAAAAGTAGGGTCTGATGATTTTACTAATTTACCTATGCTTGAAAAATTCGCTAAATGTAAAATTCCGATGATAGTATCATGTGGTATGTCTAATGAAGCAGAAATAAAAGAGACAATTAATTTATTAAAAAAGAAGAAAACAAAAACAGTTCTTATGTTATGTACATCTGAATACCCAACAGTGAGTGAAAATGTTAACCTAATGAGATTAAAAAAATTAAAAAAATTATTTCCTAATATAATTTTAGGTTTTTCTGATCACACTATTGGTTCAAAATCAGCTTGCCTAGCAGCAAGTTTAGGGGCAATATTTTTCGAAAAACATTTTACATTAAATAATAATGATATTGGACCAGATCATTGGTTTTCAGAAAATCCAAAGAATTTAAAAAATTGGGCTGATGATATAAAAGAAACTTTTCGGATTTTGGGTAATGATATACTCGAACCTACAAAAAAAGAAAAAGCAATGAAAATTTTAGCCAGACGGAGCATTGTTGCATCGTCAGATATAAAAAAAAACGAAATAATAGGAGAGCATAATACATGTTTGAAGCGGCCTGGAGATGGCATGAAACCGAAAGACTTAAAAAAAATAATTAATATGAGAGCTAAGAGATTAATTAAAGCAAATCAGAAAATTAAGTTAAATTATTTAAAAAAATGATTAAAAGAAAAAACGAAATTAAAAAAATTTTAGAAAAATTAGAATTAAGAGAAAATCCATTCCATCCATTAGTATTTATAAATGGCAAACCTAAAATAGGTAAAAACGTTTACATAGGTTTATTTTCAGAAGTGAATGCCAAAGGTGCAGAGGTTAAAATAGGAAATAATTGTGATATTGCCTCATTTGTTTCAATAAATTGTGCCGACTCTCACAAAAAGTGTATAGGTCTAAAAAAAAAAATATTTAACAGAAAAATTATAATTGGCGAAAATGTATTTATTGGATCTCACTCTTTTATAAAAGGTGGTGCAAACATAGGACATCATTCGGTTATCTCTGCCGGTTCAATAGTTGATGGAAAAAAAATACCTCCATATTCACTTATTTATGGTAATCCCATGAAAATAAAAAAAGGGTATTATAAAAAAAAATGATACCACATAATAGACCAAGTATTTCATATAAAGAGAAAAATATAGCTAAAAAAGTTTTAAGTTCAGGCAATCTATCTACGGATTATCAAAATAAATTATTTGAAAAAGAATTGTCAAGACTCATGAAAATAAACAAAGAAAATGTTATTGTATGTAGTAGTGGGTCTGCCGCATTATATTTAGCACTGTGGGCAATAAATGCTCAAAATAAATCTGTAGCTTACCCTTCTTATGTTTGTAGTGCTGTAAGAAATGCAGTGAATATGATGAATAGCAAGCATGAAATAATAGACATAAGCTCAGAAAGCTGTCCAAATATAAATGAGGAAACTATAAATAAAACAAAATCAAAAATTTGTATTGTTCCTCACATGTATGGCATCCCAATAAAATTAGGTAATATTAAAAATAAAATTATAATTGAGGATTGCTGCCAAAGTTTAGGTGCAAAAATAAATAAAAAAAATATCGGATTACAAGGAGATATAAGTATTTTGTCTTTTTATACAACCAAATTAATTACATCGGGAGGTCACGGTGGAGCTGTATTTTCTCATAATGTTAAATTAATAAAAAAAATTAGGGATTTTTTAGAATTTGACCAAAGGAGAGATAACCAGTTTAGATTTAATTTTAAAATGAATGAGATAAATGCGGCAATTGGAAGAGAACAATTGAAAAGATTTAATTCTTTTCTACTAAGAAGAAATAAAATTTTTAGAGAATATAGGTTAACTGGACATAATTTTTTAGATGTTTCAGACAAAAATAATATTGACCCTGTAAGATACAGAGCTATCATATTAATGAAAAATCCCAAGAAACTTATCAACTATTTAAAAAGAAAAAAAATTATAGCTATAAATCCACTTAAAGATTGGGAAATTTTAGGGAAACCGAAAGATTTTCCTAATTCTTTGGAACTTTCTAAAAAAACAGTTTCAATACCAATTTATCCATCTCTTAAAGATTATGAATATAAATATATAGCTAAATGTTTAAAAGATTATTAGGATGATTTTAACTGCACACCAGCCAGTCTATCTCCCTTGGTTAGGATTATTTGATAAGATTGCCAAAGCAGATGTGTTTGTAATATTTGATACTGTTCAATATTTACCAAAAGATTGGATGAATAGAAATAAGATTAAAATTAAAGATGATTACACTTATTTGTCAGTTCCTATTTTAGATAAGGGATACCTAAAAAAAAAAATATATGAAATCAAGATTAATAATCAAGTCAATTGGAAAAAAAAACACTTCAAAACTATTTATAACAACTACAAAAAATCAAAATACTTTGATAAATATATTCATTTTTTTGAAAATTTATATTCAAAAGAATGGGAATTTTTATGTGACTTGAACACATATATTTTAGAATTTTTTTTACAAGAATTAAGGATAAAAACTAAAATTTTAAAAGCTTCTGAAATAAATATTAAAGGAAAAAAATCAGACTTAATTTTAGATATGTGCAAAAAGTTAAATGCAAACTGCTTTATATTTGGAGAGCAGGGGAAAAATTACGCTGAAGTTGATAAATTTAAAAAATGTAAAATTAATATTATTTTCCAAAAATATGAACATCCAATTTATAATCAAATTCAAGGGAATTTTATCTCACATCTTTCTATAATTGATTTATTATTTAATTGTGGAGATAAATCTTTAAAAATATTATTAAATAAAATTTAGCTAAAATTATTCTACAATTAGATAAGAAATATTAGGCTCAAAATTAAAACACTTTAGTTTACCTAAAGACAAAATATTATTTTCAATTGCTGCTAAAGTTTCTCCAGGCCACATGGGGTTATTTAACTCATCAAACGCAATAACTGAACCTTTGACTAGTCTTGGAATTAAATTTTTTAATGCAACTGATGTTGGTTTGTAAATATCAAAATCAAGCCAAATTAAAGATATTAAAAGATGTTTATTATTTTTTAAAAATTGCAGAATTGTTTTTTCAGCATTGCCTTTTACTAATATTACTTTTTCTACATGATTTAAACTACGATTAGAGTCATATAATTTGATACTACTTTTTATATCTGAGTAAGTGTCATAATTTTCTTTAAAATAACCTTTTTTTTGGAAATTTTTTAAGTCTTTTGAAGACAATCCAGGAAATCCTTTGAAGGTATCAAACCCAATTATTTTTCTTGAATAATTGTGAGGTTCCATGATTGCAGATAAATGTGCCCATGTCATTAATCCACCCCCTTCATGAACACCGCATTCTATAATGCTGCCTTTGATATTAGATTGTAACTTAAAAAGTTCATGTCTAACTAAAAGCTTTGATAAATTTTGTCGTCTAACGTATTTTGTGAAGTTTTCTAATTTACTAGAGGAAGAAGATTTTGAATTTTTAAAATATTGTGTAAATTTATTCATAAAAAATATTAATATTGATTTTAATATATATTTATACCATTAATTTTTACATTGTTTAAATGTAATCTTAAATAAAATTTCTAATTTTCTTTAGAAAATTTGAGAAACAACTCATCTGCAATTTCTGAAACTGACTTTGTAAAATTATTCTTTATAATAAGATTAGGTTTTGTTGGCAATTCAGCCTTTAAATCTATACCAACCATATTCTCTTTTTTTTTAAAGTATAATTTTTTTTTTTTCATTTTTAGAATTTTGTTAAGATTTGAATATATATAGATTTCATAATAATTTTTTATACTTTTTTTGTTATATTTTCTAACATCGTGAAACATAGCAACACATGTAAATATAACATTTATTTTCTGCATCGAGATAAATTTTATAAGTTTGCTATACTGAAATGAAATTATTTTTCTTGATTTTAAATCATATTTTTTTATTCCAAATATATTTCTTATATCATCTCCATTTAGAAACAATGTAGGACCATATTTTTTTTTAAATTTTTTATGAAATTCTTTTGCAATATTTGTTTTGCCTGAGCCAGGAAGACCTGTTATCCATATAGCAAAGTGACTTTTTTTTTTCACAATAATGGAATATACTAATATAAAATTATTAAAACTAAATAATCTTTGAAATTTTATATTTTATCAACTAATGGGAGATCAGGCTCAGATTTTTTTCATAGCTTATTAGATGATCACTCTCAAATAGCATCATTTCCAGGTTATATTGATATACAAAAATTACATAAGCAATTCGAAAATAGTAAAAATATTAAACACTTTGTTGAAAAATTTATAGCCGAGCATGAGTCTTTTTTTGATTCTAGAAAAAATAAGATTGAAAATCACCACAAATTAGGGATTTATAAAAATCAGTTTTACAAAATAAGAGAAGATAGATTTATGAAAATATTTTTTTTATTGAACAAAAAAAATATTAATTTTAAAAAAATAATTATTAATTTACATTTAGCATATCATAAAATTGCAAGAAAAAATGTCGGTCAAAAAGTAAAAATTATATTTATACACGCTCATCATTTGAATAAAGTCATTAATTATAATGGTATTAATTTTAAATTAATTTATACCTTTAGACACCCTATATCAATATTGAATTCTGGGATTAATGCTTTCTTTGGACCAAAGAAAAATTTATTTTCATCTAACACATTAAACTTTTACATTAGTAGAATTGTGAAAGAACCTTTTTTTGTAAATATTAATAAAAAGATATACTTAATAAGACTTGAAAATTTACATACTGACAATAAAAAAATGATGATTAAATTCTCAAGAATTATAGGTATCAAATTTGAAAAATCTTTATTATTTTCAACTTTTATGGGTAAATTATGGTGGGGAGATATTTATTCTAAAAAATTATACAACAATTTTAAAAAGAATTTTAAAATAAACATAAATAAAAATAATTTTGATGAAAAAGATTTTTACATTATTCAGTCGATACTAAATGAAGTAATGGAAAAATGTAATTATAACAAAATACATTTTAAAAAAAGTTCATACCTTAAATTTTTTCTTCCTTTAAAAATAGAAAAGGAATTTTTTAAGAGAATTCTTAAAACTAGAGATTTTAAAGAGATAGTAAAATTCATAATTTTTTACTTTAAAAGAGTTAGCTTATTTCTGTATTTATCGATAGGTAAAAAAAAATTAAATAAGGTTGTAATAGTATAATCATAATACACATAATTAATAAATTAGTATTAATTATTTTCTTATTGACTGAATTAAACTGTCTAGAACAGCGTTATAAGCTAAATTTTGTGCATCTATAGTCATGCCGCCTATATGCGGTGTAATTATTATATTACCTTTATTTTTTTTATATTCATGAA
>MDSZ01095580.1_pt1 | contig 12413 bp, 9 predicted proteins | sample 811201 | NCBI WGS metagenome assembly MDSZ01 (sample SAMN05326647, study PRJNA326480) | marine metagenome | isolation source: seawater | place: Indian Ocean: North | collected 2010
GTTTATTAAATAAAATTTTAGTATCAAAAAAAGATTGTAAATTTTGCATAGATTATATATCAAATGAAAAGATTGAAGGATGGGCTTTTTGCAATTTTGACGAACTAGAATTCATAATAATAAGAAAAGCTAATAGAGAAATTGCTTCTGGAAAAATTGAGATAATAAGAGAAGATGTATCCGATATTTATAAATGTTTGAGAAGAACTGGTTTTAAAATAATTTTGCCCAATAAAAAATTTAACTTCGAAGAAGAAGTTACAATATGGGCCAAAACAAAAAAACAAAATCTTTTACAAATTACAAATTTTGGAAATAAAAATAAATATTTAATGAGAATTAACAAAATAATAAGCAAACATCATAAAGTAATATTTAAAAGATATTTAGATAGCTCTATTGAAATTAGTAATGAATATTTAGAAAATCTAGAAAAATTTTGATCTTATATAGTAATCATCTTGCTCTCTGAATCCAAGTGAAAAATTTTCGTCAAATAGTGATAAGTTTGGATTAAAGCATGGATCTTTCAAAATAATATGAGACCATTTATTTTTAAAAAAATTATATTCCTTTTTCCACTCCCTATAGTTTTTCCCTTTAGGTTTTTTTCTGGTTTGAGACTCTAAATGTAATGCTTTAACTTCTGCTAAATATAAGTTAGATAAACCAAGTTCTCTGGCTCTTAGGCAAAGATCAACATCACTATAATTGACCTTTAAATTTCTTTCATTTAAACCATCTAATAAACTCCAATTTTTTTTACTTATAGTCAAGCAGGCACCCGTTAAGGCTGAATATTCTCTCGTAATTTGACTATCAAAACTTCCAAGATCATTTGTTGAAATACTGTGTTTATTTATATGGCCAGCTACGCTTCCCAATCCAAGAACTACGCCTGCATGTTGAATCGTGTTATCTTTGTAAAGTAATTGAGCCCCTACACAACCAATATTGTGCCTCAACGCATTAGATGAAAGCTTATATCCCCAACCAGATTCTAAGAAGACAACATCATTGTTCAATAATAACAATACATTTCCACTAGAAAAACGCGAAGCTCTATTGTTTAGATAAGAATAATTGAATTCAGACTTTATTTCTATAACTTTGAATTTATTAAGTGCATTATATTGATTTTCTAATTGTTCTAAAAATTGATAAGTTTCTTTTTCCTTACTATTATTGTTTATGAGTATTATTTCAAAATCCAGACCAGCATCATTTTCAAAAATAGAGTTTAAACAACTTTTTAAAAGGTTAATATTATCTCTAAAAGGGATTAGTATAGATAATTTAGTTTTTTCAGGAATATCCCATAAAAAATTTTGAAAATTATGTTCTTTATCTAGCTTTATAGATAATAATTTATCAATATAGCCTTCTGAACTATTAATATATTTTTGAAGAAAAACATGATTACTAAAGTTTAATTTAAATAGATCATTTGACCTTTTTGTAATACAAATTAGTGGTATGTGAAAAATATATTTTGATAACTTATTAATCTCAATATCTAATAAAATCATAATAATTAGCTTATTAAAGTCGATTTCTTTCTCTCCAGAATCTATTAAAAAGTTAAGATTTTTATTCCACAATTCGCCAGATATTAACCAAGCATTCCATTTTTTTGGATTTGAGAAGAATAAATTTATATCCCAACATGGCTTGAAATCTGCTTGACTTCTTTGTTGATTTTCATTCAAAACGTCTTCGTCGCCATAAAAAATAAGAGCATTTGGATTATTATAAATTGCATAATTAAAAATATTTATCAATTTTGGGTTTAAAATAATATCTTCTGAAGATGGAATAACCCAACTGTTATTAGGCACATTTCTTATTTTTAAATAATCTTGAATAACTATATTTGATTTATATAAAAAATCATCACTATGAATAAATTTATTTTGCAATTTTTTTTCACATAAATTTATCCATTTTTGATAACTATTAAAACTTTTCAAATTTCTACTAAAAGAATTATTATAGTTTTTCCAAATAATTTTAATATTTTTGCGATGACAAATTCTTTTAAAACTTGGGTATATTTTTATATACCTTTTTCTAATCCTCCTGAAAGCTTCAATATAAGGTAATTTAATCATCCATATCGTGGAGATTTCAATAGGTTTATCTCTAAAGAAAATTTCAAGTTTTAATTCTTTTAATTTTGAAATTCTTATTAATCTCCATCTAGTTTTTCCAGGTTTTATTTCTCTTAGCTGCAAGAATTGCGAATGACTATATATGTTTAAAAAACATTTATTATTTTCGCTTAATTGTTTTAATCCAAAAAGATACCAGCCTTTTTTGGGAATTACTTTTAATTTCTTTTTTAAAATTTTAAATTTTCTTTTATCTTTAAAAAATTTATTAGCTAAATTTTTGGTTTTATTATTTTTATATGATTTGTTATCTTTAATTTCAATACAAGATAACCAATCTTTTTTTCTATAAAAACCTAAAAAATGCCTTAAATAAAAAAAAATCAAATTAATTGTTATGACTCTCAGCCATGCCTAAAAGAAATTTAGTTAATGAAAAACCAACAATTAAAATTGAAATAGAGGTTAAAAACCCCCTGTGTCGCCAATAATACCATTGATCATCAGGCATTATTGGCTTTGATAAAATTGCCATAAATCTTTGTTGCTGAAGACTATCAACTCTAGTTTTCTCAGCTGCAGTTAATGAAGTGTTATATAAATCTGTGGAAAATTGCACATTTGCCTCTAACCTATTTTGAGCAGCAGCTATTTCATTTAATTTTTTTCCATTAGGACTGACCAGTAAGATTTTCTCTTCTTTGATTAGATCTTTTAATTCTTCAACTTGATCAGAAAGTATTATTATTTCTGGAGCCTTTGGGTCAAGGAATCTTCTTCTCAAAGTAGACAATTGTACTTTTTTATTGGCTAATTCTCTTTCTAATGCACTAATTATTGATTGATTAGAAATAACAGCATCTTGCATATTAATAATTTCATTATCTTTTTGAAATTTCTGCAGTTTTTCAATAGATTCATTTAATAATTCTGAGTTCCGAGAAACTTCGTTATTTACAAAATCTAATTGTCTTTTATAAACATTTTGATTTAAATTGTTTACAAATAACTCTGCTTGACTTATTAAGAAATTATTTATTTTAAGCGCAGAATCAGGATCATAAGCTACGGTGGATATTTTTATTTCACCTGTAGTGCTGTTAAGAGAAATTGATACTTGCTTCCTAAAAAACTTATATATTCTTTCATTTGTCCATTTTTTATTTAGTCCAGCATAAAAATCTAATCCCGATTTTTCGTAGGCATCTTTAAATGGAAAAACCTTTTGAAGATCTTCTAATACTTGAGGAGACTCTAAATAAGTTCTCAGGTAATAAGAATCTTCAATTGAGCCTAAATTACCACCACCCAAAATAGATCCAAGTCCCATATTCATTTCTTCTCCATTTCCAGCTTTTCTTACAACAACATCAGATCTTACGTAAAATCTATCTCTGCCTATTTTGTAAAAGTATAGTAGTGGAATTAATATTGATAAAGATATTGCTAAGACAGAAAAATTGATTGACTTTTTTTTAAAAAGTTGATTATTCAAATATTTGAAAATTAATTTAAAAGATTTTTCCAATATTAAATTGAATTTAAAAAATATTATACCATCCTCTTAAATTTAATTTTTTGTTTTAATCCTTTGGAGATTTTCAAAAAAAATCTTTTTTTGATTAATTCTCTTTAATCTTTTATTCTCCAAATCATTACAATATTTTTGAAAGTCATTATTAAATTTTTGATTATTCAAATTGTTTACCTGCATTAATTCTTTGTGGATTTGAATTGCCTCATCTACATCAAAAGATTCTATCAATTGTCCTTCATGTATTATGAAAGCTCTATTACAATGAACTCTTAATCCCAAAAAACTATGATCTACCATAATAAAATCTGATTTTGAATGTTTTTCAAATAAATATTTCTTACTTTTAGCTCTAAATCTTTCATCACCAGCACTTGTTACTTCATCAATTAGATAAACATCAAAATCAAAGGCCATCGAAAGGCCGAAAGTGACTCTTGATCGCATGCCATTGGAATATGTCTTAAAAGGTCTATCAAAGTAATCTCCTATTTCAGCAAAATCTTCAACTTTTTTAATCTTACTTTGCAATAAAGATTCATCTCCGTTGGTATAAATTTTGCTTACAAAAGTAACATTTTCTCTTGCAGAAAGGCTTCCTTGAAATCCTCCAACTAAGCCAACGGGCCAGCTAATACTACAATCTGATATAACGCTCCCACTATCTGGTACATCAATACCACCTAATATCCTCAAAAGCGTACTTTTACCTGCTCCATTTCTTCCTAAAATTGCTATGGATTCACCTGTCTCAATTCTAAAATTAAAGTTTTCAAAAACTTTAACTTTTTTACCCTTTAAAATATAACTTTTAGAGAGATTTTTAATTTCAATCATCTTCTTAATAGAATTTTTTCATTATTTTTATAAATAAATAGCCCAAGAAATAGTAATAAAAATGCACAAAAAATTAAGTACCAAATAGAAATTACATTAAAGTCTACTATATAGTCTTCTACTAAAATATATCTAGAAATCTCTATTGATTGGATAACAGGCCACCAACTTACAAAAGGTTGTACCTCAGGAGGTAGTTGAGTTACTCCATAAAAAATACCAGATACCAGCCAAAGAGGTCTCATAAATAAAGGTACTATTTGATAAAGAATTACATATCTATGACCAGCAACCATTAAAATTAAACCCACCCCAAAAGATGTAATAGCAATAAGCAAAAAATTTAAGAATAAGAAAGAAAAATCTAACAAATAAAACTTTTCTCTAAGTAAGGAAATAATAAAAATTAATGTTAGGTACATTACTGAATACAAACCAGTTTCAACTAAAGTTCTTGCAATAACTGTATCAATTGGTTTTACAGGCTTATAAAAGAAAAGAGCTTCATTCGCTAGCATTGCATTTAGTGACCTAATTGCAATCTCATTAAAAAGACTAAAAGTAACTATTCCTGGCAAGAGGAAAATAGCATAATCCAAAAAGTTCATTAATGATGCGCCTCTAAAACCTCTTGTAATTCCATATATAGATAAAAATATAGTCATAACTCCAAGTGGTTCAATAAATACGCCCAATACTCCAAATTGAACTTGACTCACTCTTGTTTTAAGTTCCCTATACATTAATGCGGATATAACTTTTTTTTGTGTTCTGAGACCTTTTATTGTTCTAGAATCTAGTAAGGCCATTAATTTTCACCAATATTTGTTTTAACAATATTCAAATTTTTATACATCAATTTTTTTAATTTTCTATCTAATCGATCGCTGATCAGTTTTACTACCTTATCTATTAAAAAATCATTAATAAGTAAAGGTAAAAACCATATTTTAAGTCTATCTCTAACTGTTATCTTTACAGATCTATTAATTATTATTCCTCGATCTTTGGGACAAACTTCAAAATTAATATCGAGATTTATAGAAGATTTTTTAAGCTCGAATTGATTGATATTTATTTTAATAAAGGAAACAAGAAATTTATTTTCAGCTATCTTATCCAATCTTATATAAATTTCTGGATCAATTGTTAAATTAATTATCTTAAATGCTTTACTTTTGTAATAGTATAAATAATCTCCTATTTTTTTTAAGTTAAAGAAATTTTCAGGATGGCTTTGAATTTCTTCAAAGTCAATATCTTTAAAATAAATTTGATTTGTATCCTGTCTAGAGATATTTTTTAAACTTTTAATCATCATTTATTATTTTCAAAAATGTAAATGCATTTAATATTGGTGAAATAGGTTGAACACTATCACTCAAGAAATCGCTAGTAGTGGACCAAGCATTTCTATTTACCTCGATAACATCTCCATCTTGAAGAGGTGGATTTTCTTCACTAATTTGTGATTTTTCTTTTAAAGAAAAGGGATAGCTAGTTACCTGAATTGATCCATTTCTATTAAGCCTATACAGTTTAACCTTTTTAATGTTTGCCCTTCTTGTAGCCCCACCTGCAGAATATATAGCTGAAGATAAAGGACTATTTGCCAATAGATTATGATTTCCGGGCTTCTTTACTTCTCCAACTACATTAATAGTTATGGAAGATGGCGAAACATTAGAACTTGATACTAAAAGTGCATCATTATAATTAATATTTTTATCAATTCTTTCTATAGAAATAATATCTCCATCATAAATTTTTGGATTATTTACCATTGTCCCATTTTTAAGTGCATCCCAATAATTAATATTTAATTCTTTAATTGTTTTTGATTCAAAATCCTTTCTCTTTATTTTTATATTACGCAAGTTTGCTTTTGAAGTAATTCCATTTGCTTTTTGAATTGCGTTAATTAAAGTAGGCCATCCTCTTGAATTAACTAAAGTTCCTTCTCCACCATCAGCATTAGCTAATCTGTTTGTCTCATTTAAACCTAGACTATAAAATCCTGGTCGTTGTACCTCTCCAATAACTGTAAATCCTACTGGCCTTTGTTCTACTATATCTAAATATATTACTGGAGTTTTAAGAACCTTTGAATATCTTAAATTTATTTTTTTAATTGCCTCATCGATTGTAAGGTCATTCAAATAAACACTTTTAATTCTAGGCAAATTTGCATACCCGTCAGGGAGTATTTTTGTTACGGTACTAAATTCTGGAAGTTGAAAAACCTTTAATTTTATTGTATCTCCAGGCCCTAATCTGTATTTTGGTTCCAAATATACTTGAGCTTTATATGTTTTATTATTCTTTGGCTTTTGAACTGTCGCAAAGGAAATTGGTAACCAATAAATTGAAAAAATGAAAAGAAATAGAAGTGACCTTTTTAATTTTGTGTATTTCATAAAAGTCAAATTCTGATACTAATTACTTTTTAATTTATAGAATTAACTTATAGAAAGATATCACATAAATAAGCCATAATGAACAAGATAAATACTAAACTGATAAAAAATTTATCTTTATAATAATTTTAAATCATAATGTTATTTTTTTTCTAAATATTCTTTGGAATTTAAAAGTATTATATTTTTATTTATAAATGGGTCTTTAAAAATTTCTTTTGACGATTCTTTATTATTGATTTTAAAAAAACCTAAACTTTCAAAAGCAAATTTTATTTTAAATAATTTTCTTTGAAGATAATTTTTATTTGATACGAGAACGGAAAAGGGGTTATAAATAAACCTATAATTATTTTCTTTTAAGATTCTCATTATTCTATAAAAACCAATATTATCTTTTGTTTTTTGGAACTTATTAAAAACTTCTAAAAAATTCTTTGTTTTTACAAGAATTACCATCTTTGAAAGAAGAGAAAATTCTTGAATTAAATTTGCCCTTCCAAAATAACCATTATTTGAGCTATGTTGATTAAAATTGATAGACTGTGGAATATTTCTAAAACCAATATAAATTCCTGAAAAAAACACTCTATGTTTTTTTGTTATTATTTTTGGTGCTGCAGCAACAGCATTTTTTTCTTTTAGACTAGAAGCCAACTCTTTAATCCAAAAAGATTCATCATCTCTTTCAGTTGCAATATCAATAATAGAGAGATCCCAAAACATCATAAAATCAATATCAATATGGGTCAATTCATTACCTATATATTTACAAATTCCACAATTTTTTAATTTTATAAATTCAATATTAGATTTATTCCTTAATAATCTTTCTAATTGCTTAATTTTTTTTATATTAAATGATTTGTAGAAAAATAATATATCTAATTTTATATCTTTTCCTACTCCAAGAAAAACAACATTTAAAGAATTAATTATTTCAATAACACTTTCTCCTTTAATTTCAACAATTAATAAAAGATTTTTAAGAGGATTTTTTTTTGATATTACTCTGTAGCCATGATTTAAAATTTCTACATTAATATCTTCACCTTTTTGATATAAATAATCTTGAATTGCATTTTTAGCTGCTAATGGAGCATAACTTTTAGCATTTTTGTTAAAAGATGCACTTAATTCATGCATTCTCCAATGATATAGAACCTTATTTATGTGCAAAATTTGTTGATTATTAATTTTGTTAACACACCTTAAAACTAAATCATAATCTTGAGAACCCTCATAACCCAATCTAAATCCTCCTATTTCATCTAAAAGATTTTTATTATAAATTCCAAAATGGGAGAAAAAATTTTGTCCAAGTAGTAACTCCAAATTGAAATCTGGCTTGAAATAAGGTTGAGTTCTTTGATTATTTGAATCTAGCTTATCTTCATCAGAATAAATCAACAATACTTCAGGATTATCAACAATCCCTTTTGCAATCCAAACAAGCGCATCTTCTCTTATTAAATCATCATGATCTAATAAAGCGACCCATTCACCTTTAACAAGGTTAAGAGCGCTATTAGAGTTCTCTGAAATATGTCCATTATAGTCTCTAAAAAAAATATTAATTTTATCTGAAAGTCTTTCCTCTTTTTTGAGTATTTCTAACAACTCTTTATTTGAAGAAAAGTCATCAGAGATACAAAGCTGCCAATTAGGATAAATTTGTTTTTTTACAGAATCAATCGCTTCAATGAGCCATTTGGGATTAGAGTTATAAGTAGGAATGATAATTGAAATTAATGGAGTGGATTTTAGTAGAAGTAACTCTTTGTTTAACTTAATTGCTTTATCTATATCCTTTTTATTATTTTCTTTTACCCATTGAAAATATAACTTCTTACTTAAAGGCGATATGTATTTTTTGGTTAATTTGATAAACATTTGGACAGGCAAAATCTCTCTAAAAATTATAAAGAGGTAATGCTTTATCATTTCAGTAAATTTTTCTAATACTCTAATATAGAAAAAGTTTTATATTAACAGTTTTGAAAGTTTATAAATAATCATAATCATAAAGTTTTATTGGCTATATAATTAATATTTAAAAAAGGTTTTTTAATATATATAAATAATTATGACCCAATGAAAGAAGAATTTCTAAAAAAAATTGAGAAAGAAAATTCTGAGATTGTTAATATCTTAAAAAATCAATCTAAAGAATATTTAATAAATTATACAAAAAATAAAAGTTTATCTTCTATTTTTAATATTGTTTTCAAAGAAATACAAATCTCATTAATTGAGAAAAAAAATGAACTTTCAATTTCACTTTATAGATTTTTAATCATATTAAAAACTTGTTCAGATAATGAAATTCAATTATCTAATAGTTACGAAGATATCTTTGAAATGTTTAAAAATTTTTTAATTTCAGAATATATAAATTCTGAGGAATATTTATCAATATTAGAGAGTTTAAGTAACATTATATTAAAATATTTGGAAGAAAGTTATCTAGAAATATGCAATAAATTCAATTATAAGTTCGTTTATATAGATGCAAATAAAAGTCAATTATTCAACGAAAAATGTATTATAAAAGAGTATCAACATTTAATAAATAATGGGAATTTCGAAATCGCAGTAGATTTATCAGAAGTCTATTTCAAAATTGGATTTGACTCAGAAAATATTTATAAAGCCTATATTAAAATATTGCTAAGTGGTGGTAAGTTTATCAAGTCAAACGAAATATTAAAGATACTAAAAAAGTCAAAAGATAAAGAAACTAGGCTTTATGCTATTAAAATTATTAAAGAGAATAAAGACAATGTATATAAAGAAAAAATCTTTGAGGAATGTAAAAAACTTATAAGAAATTACAAAATTACCGAAGCAAAAGTACTTATTAATAATGAAATAAAAAGAAATGGATCTAACTATGTATTTCAAAGTTTATTATCAACTTTAGCATTTATAGATTTATCAATAAATAAAAAAAAAGTAGATCAAGATTTCCTTGATAAGACTATAATTTTACAATCTTATTTTGATAATTATTTAGATTTAATAGAGGAAGAAATATGAATACTATTAATAATCTGAAAGAAGTTTAGAAATTATATTTTGACTTCTATGTTGTTGTTCTATAAATTTTTTTATTATTTTATTTTGCTTCTCAATTAATAAAAATTGTTTTTCGCAATTTCCTTGAAGAATTAATATTTGCTGTTCTAATGAAACGGCTTTATTCAATCCATTAGATTCGATATGCAAGTTTTCCATATGTAATTATGAATAATTACTTAATTATAAATTACTTTATAATGAATAATTCTTTTAGTGCATTTACTATAGTTTCAGGAAAATCATCATTAAGAACTTTTCCGTAATTTGATTTTTTAATTCTCTCTTCTATAGCTCCAGAATTAGGAGTAGTTATAGGATATATTTTATTTCTAAAACAATGACTCAAAGTATATGAAAAAGTTTCAGGCCAAGGGGATAAGAATAAAGATGCATTAAAATCCTTTTTTTCTAATATTGAATCCAATTCTTTTTCGTCATATTTTCCATTAATTTCGATATATTTTTCAAATATTGCAAAGTCTTGGTCATTCATGGTGTAACCAAGAACAGTGGTATAGATTGGTATTTTATTGCTATAGCAATAATAAATAAAGTTTCTTAATTGATAAAATCCTTTATTATGACCTATCGCTCCAAGAACAAGAATATTTATAAAATCATATTTTTTTATTTCTGGAGAAAATTTTTCTAATTTTTTATGCGTACTATCGTGATATTTTATATTAAACCTCTGACTAGGATATAATTTAATTAAATTCTCAGCAGTATTTTCTGAAGGTGTAAAGATATTTTTGGCTCTTCTAAATAATTTTTGTGAGAATTCTCGATGGTTATCAATTGATAATGTAAACAAAAAATTATCTTTTTTCATTTCATTATCAATAAAACATTTATTACAAATAAAAGAATTTATTGATAATTGACATGATTTACTATAAGTATTCATTAAATTAATTTGAGAGCAAACCCATTCATAATCATGAATCATAATTAAAAGGTCAATTTTATGATTTTCTAAATACTTTAAAAAATTAGTTCTAAATCTCCAAGAAAAATCGACTAGTGAATGTAAATAGATTTGACTTACCTTAAAACTTTCAATCAAAAATTTAAAGTCTTTTAAGAAATCTTCATCCAACGTTAAGTAACAGTTCGTTTTAGAAAATTTATTTTTATTAAAAAAAAGAATATTAAAATTCCCGTTAGAGTCTCCAGGGGTTAAGAGAAAATGCAAAAATTTTTTATTTTCTGATGCATAATCTTCTATGTACTTGTTAGTTCCGCCGCCTCTCAAGTGAGAGATATGAAGAATACATTTTTTGTTGTTTATTAGAGTATCTTTTATTATCTTAATTAAAAAAATTTTTCGAAATTTATTAGAAATATCTTCTTCTATAAAAAGAGAGACAGACTTATTATAATTTGGATAAATTTTATTGAGATATTCCATGTTTCTAATTTTGTATTCATCAACTTTAGGAATATTTTTAAATGAGACAGATTCTTTATGATAGATAAAAGTATTAGGGTAGAGAACATTTCTAAAACCTCTTTTTAGTATCTTCATAGATAATTCATTTTCTTCTCCATATCCCAATCCAAAATCTGGATTAAAAATTTTTTTCAATCTCAATTTTGAATTAGCGATAAAGAAACAAAATCCATGACAAGATGGTACATCATAAATTTTTTTATGTTTAACTAAAGCAATTAATTTATTTAAATCTTCAATAGAATATTGAAAGTTATATTCTTGACTAACATTAGGTACTGGGAAAGAAAAAATAGTTGCTGAATTACTTATCGGTGTAATAGTTCCTATTTGCTCATCATTATCAGATAAATTTTTTAAATCATTGAGCCAGTAATTAATAGGTACTTTTACATCTGAATTTATGATTAACTTATCAAAATTTTTTCTACTTTTTTCAAAAAGTTTATTTGTATTTAAAACAAATCCTAAATTTTTTTTATTAATGAAGATTCTAATTCTAGGGTGATCTGAAAAATTTCTAAATATCATATTTCGCATTTGTATATTTTTAGGATTATCAATTCCTAGATAAAGAATATTATTTTTATTTTCAAAGGTTTTTAAAGAAGAATTAACGACACTTTCAATTGCTTCATATGTTTGAGAAACTCCATCATAAATTGGCATAATAATATCAACACCTCTTTTTCTAAAGAAAAAATTTTCTATTTTTAAAAGTTTATTAAATATTTTGTTACGAGTTAAATTAAAAAATTTAATTAATAAAAAATTTTTATTTATTAATTTAGTCCAACTTTCAGTTTCAAATGATTTACTTAAATAATTTAAACTCAAATCATTATGATTTGAATTTAGATCAATTTTAATTTTCTTATTTTTCTTTGAAAAATTCTCATTAATATCTATATTAAATTGTTTACAATAAAAAGATAGTTTAAGATTATTTTTATTTAAAATATCATTTCTATCATTGAGAA
>MDSZ01036747.1_pt1 | contig 12412 bp, 9 predicted proteins | sample 811201 | NCBI WGS metagenome assembly MDSZ01 (sample SAMN05326647, study PRJNA326480) | marine metagenome | isolation source: seawater | place: Indian Ocean: North | collected 2010
GTGTCCCCCGGCGACAGGTTGACGACGAAATTCTCCTCGATGCTGCCAAGCGTGCGGTTGCGAAGCTTGACCTTCATCATCGGGCTTTCGACGATGGTGCCGATATTCATCCGGTACTGCCGCGCCATCTTTGCTTCGCGAAGCACGATGCTGCCATCCTTGAGCCGCGCCAGCCGGTTATATTGCGGATAGGCCTTCAGCGAATATCCGCCATCGGTAACAAAGCCGAGAACCTGGTCGAACTGTTCGCGCGTGATATCGGCATAGGGCATGGCGCGGGTGATCTCGGCATAGAGGTCATCCTCGAAAAAAGGCCCGCTGCAGGCGACACCGAAGACATGCTGCGCCAGCACATCGAACCCGCCGCGCCGGAAGGCCGCCCCGTCGAGCCTGTTGGCCACAATCTCGGTCTGCGCGGCGACACATTCCAGATATTCGAACCGGTTGGTCGGCACCAGAACGGCGCGGCTCGGCTCTTCTAGACGGTGGTTGGCCCGTCCCACCCGCTGCAACAGGCGGCTGACGCCCTTTGGCGCGCCGACCTGGATCACCAGATCGACATCGGCCCAGTCAAGGCCAAGGTCCAGCGAGCTTGTCGCCACAACACAATCCAGCCCGCCTGCCGCCATCATCGCCTCGACCTTGCGGCGCAGTTCACGTTCAAGCGATCCATGATGAACCGCGATGCGCAGATTCTTCTCATTCAGCTGCCACAGCCGCTGGAAGACGAACTCCGCCTGTGCCCGCGTGTTCACGAAGATGACGCTCATCCGCGCCGCCTCGACTTTCGCATAGACCTCGTCAAGGGCATGCTGCGCCATATGGCCGGACCAGGGGATACGGTTGTCCGTCTGGAGTATATCGATGACGGGAGCCACCGCCTGCGGCACCCGCACCATAGCCCCGCCTTCCCGGCACAGCCAGTCGCGCGCGGCGTCCGGCTTGTCGATGGTGGCGGACAGGCCGATGCGGCCCGCCTGCGGTGCCAGCGTCGCCAGCCGTTCCAGATTGAGGCTGAGAAGATCGCCCCGCTTGTTGTCGAAGAAGGCGTGAAGCTCGTCGATGATGATGTAACGAAGCCCGCTGAAATAGCTGCCGGCGTCATCATAGGACAGAAGCAGCGCCAGCGATTCCGGGGTCGTCATCAGGAAATCGGGCGGCTTTGTCTTCTGCCGCTGGCGGCGCGAGGACGGGGTGTCGCCTGTCCGCGTCTCGAAACTGACCGGAAGGTCAAGCGCCTCGATCGGGGCGGCGATGTTGCGGTGAACATCCACCGCCAGCGCCTTCAGCGGCGAGATATAGAGCGTGTGCAGACGGCCGTCGGAGCCGCGGGCATCAAAATCGAGGAAGCTTGGCAGAAAGCCGGCAAGCGTCTTCCCCGCACCGGTCGGTGCGAAGACGATGACATCGCGCCCGCCAAGGGCGTGGGCGGCGGACTCGACCTGATGGTCGAACCAGTCCCAGCCGCGCGATTTCAGCCATCCGGTGAGCGGGTGAGACTGGAGCTGCGGCAAGGCCTGCCTATATTGATCATCATGAGATGGCTGAACCATGAGCTCTATATAGAGCCGATCGACACCTTTATCGACCCGGTGCGGCCGGTGAAACGCGCCATCATCACTCATGGCCATGCCGATCACGCCCGCGCCGGACATGATCATGTGCTGGCGACGCCGCAAACCATCGAGATCATGCGGCGGCGCTATGGGGCGAATTGCGCCGGATCATTCCAGCCGCTGGATTTCGGCGAGAGGCTTGCCATCGATGATGTGACGGTCTCGCTTCATCCGGCGGGGCATATCCTTGGCAGCGCGCAGGTGCTGATTGAACATCAGGGGCGGCGCGCCGTTGTCACCGGCGACTACAAGACGCACCCCGACAGCACCGTCCAGCCATTTGAACTGGTGCCGTGCGACCTGTTCGTCACCGAGGCCACCTTCGGCCTACCGGTGTTCCAGCATCCCGACCCGCAGACCGAGATCAGCCGCCTTCTCGCCTCGATCGCGGCGCAGCCGGACCGAAGCCACGTGATCGGGGCCTACGCGCTTGGCAAGGCGCAGCGGGTGATCAAGCTGCTGCGTGAGGCGGGTCACGAAGCGCCGATCTTTCTTCATGGCGCGCAGGAAAAGCTGTGCGGCTATTACGCCGAACAGGGCGTTGATCTCGGTGATCTGCGAAAGGCGCTTGACCGTGAGAAGGATTCCTTCCGCGGCCATGTGGTCATCGCACCACCGTCGGCGCTTCGCGACCGCTGGTCGCGCCGCCTGCCAGACCCGGTGGTGTGCCAGGCGTCGGGCTGGATGACAATCAAGCAGCGGGCGAAGCAGAGCGGCGTCGAACTGCCACTGGTGATTTCCGACCATGCAGACTGGAACGAGCTGACATCCACCATCACCGCGACAGGGGCCGAGACCATCTGGGTCACCCATGGCCGCGAGGACGCGCTTGTCCATTGGTGCCGGCAGCGCGGGCTGGATGCCGAGCCGCTCTATCTTCAGGGGCGTGAAGAGGATCAGGGCGAATGAAGGATTATGCCGCGCTTCTGGAAACCCTTGTCCTGACGCCTTCGCGAAACGCCAAGATCGCGGCCATGGCCAGCTATTTCAAGCATACGCCGGACCCGGACCGCGGGATCGCGCTGGCGGCGATCACCCGCGATCTCAGCCTAGCCAACCTGAAGGCCGGCGCGCTACGCCAGCTGACCATGGAACGTGTCGATCCGGAATTGTTCCTGATGTCCTATGACTATGTGGGCGATCTGGCAGAAACCATCTCGCTGATCTGGCCGGCCGCCGGGGATGCGGATGCCGGCGATCTTCCGGGCGTGGCGCGGTTTGTCAGTGATATCGAATCCCTCCCGAAGGCCAGTCTCGCCGCCCATGTTGCCGACCTTCTCGATCGCGCCGAACCGGCGGAACGATGGGCGATGATCAAGCTGGCCACCGGCGGGTTGCGGGTCGGGGTGTCGGCGCGCCTGGCGAAAACCGCGCTTGCCGCCTATAGCGGCAAGGAGCTTGGCGAGATCGAAAAGATCTGGCACGGGCTGGAAATGCCCTATGGCGGGATGTTCGCCTGGCTGGACGGCCATGGCGAGAAACCGGAAATACGGCATGACCAGACCTTTCACCCGATGATGCTGGCCAACCCGATCGACGAGGCGCGCGATTTCGACCGGCTGTCGCCGGTGGACTATCAGGCGGAATGGAAGTGGGACGGCATCCGTGTCCAGCTTGTCATTGATGGTGAGCGGGCGCGGCTGTTTTCACGGACCGGCGATGACATCAGCGCCGCCTTCCCCGACCTTGCCGACGCGCTTCAGGGCCGGGCTGTTCTTGACGGGGAACTTCTGGTCGGGCACGGATTCGAGCCCATGCCGTTCAACAATCTGCAGCAGCGGCTGAACCGCAAGACACCGGCGAAAACACATCTCCGCGACTATCCGGCCTTTGTCCGTGTATACGACATGCTGTTCGACGGCGAGGACGACATCCGCGAGCTGCCGCTTGTCGGGAGACGGGCGCGGCTCGATGCCTGGATGGCGGATCACGCCGGGGCGCGGCTTGATCTTTCGCACGTCCTGGCCTTCGACAACTGGGACGAGTTGGCGGCACTTCGGCGGGAGGGCGCCGAGACCCATGGGCATGAGGGGCTGATGATCAAGCAGCGGACCAGCCCCTATGTCGCCGGCCGGCCGAAAGGCCTGTGGTTCAAATGGAAACGCGACCCGCGATTGATCGACACCGTGATGATGTATGCTCAGCGCGGCCATGGACGCCGGAGCTCGTTCTACTCCGACTACACCTTTGGCATCTGGCGCGGCAACGAGATCGTTCCGGTCGGCAAGGCCTATTCCGGCTTCACCGATGAGGAACTTCGCGCGCTCGACAAGTGGGTTCGCGGCCACACGGTTAACCGCTACGGCCCGGTGCGCGAGGTCGAGAAACAGCTTGTCGTCGAACTGGCCTTCGACAGCGCCCATGAGAGCCCGCGCCACAAATCCGGAATCGCGCTTCGATTTCCGCGGATCAGCCGCATCCGCTGGGACAAGCCGGCACATGAGGCGGACACTATCGACACGGTGAAGGCACTGATCAGCTGACATCCGCCGTGGCGTCATATCTGATCAATTTGATCACGCTTTGCTGAAATTATTGCAAACAGGGCAAGTGCCGGATTGTTCTTTATTCGTAATTATCTTATTTATCTTTTACAAATATTATACTGTTCGCCAAAGTGATCACCGGCAGGCATGCGTCCATCTCGCAGGATGATTTCCCATGAAAAATCTTGATGCCAGTATCATCGCCCTTCTGAAGCGCAACGCCCGCATGTCGGTAACGCAGATGTCGCACGAGCTTGGCGTGTCGCGCGTCACAATAGATTCACATATCAAGAAGATGGAAGCATCTGGCGTGATCACCGGGTATACGGTGACACTCGGCGCCGAGGAATTCCGACACAATGTTTCAGGCTGGATCCTGATCAATGTGACGGCGAATGATGAGGAAGACATCATTCGCGAGATGATTGCAATGCCGGAAATCTCGAGGCTGTTCACCACGAATGGCCGCTGGGACCTTGCCGCGGAAATCCAGACACCGTCCCTCGAGACCTTCGATACCGCCATCTCGCGACTCCGTCAGATTCCGGGTATCAAGGAAACCGATACAAGCCTTCTGTTGAGCTCACGTGTCGGCTGACCCTCTGTCAAAGCGATCCCGAGGCGTGACGATTCATCACGCCTTTGCCCGCCCGGCACAGTGGCAGGGCACCAATTTTTGGTCTTTTCCCGTTTGAGAAATGGTGGTCATACTGTTCGTAGCCGTCGGGGGGATATCATCGGCGGATACGATATTGGAGGAAATCATGAAAAAACTTCTCAGTTTCGGCGTCGTCGCGGGCATGATGCTTGCCAATGGTGCGGCGAACGCCTTCGAGTGCAAAATTAAAGAGGCCTCGATGGACAAGCCGGGCGGCTTTCCTGAGCGTGCCCTGACCATGATCGTGCCTTACGGCCCGGCAGGCGGATCCGGCCAGGTGGCCGCTGCCATGGCCGAAGGTGTTACCGGCCTGACCGGTGTCGCCATCAACCGTGACCACAAGCCGGGCGGTTCGGGCACAGTCGGCATGACTGCCTATATGGCAGCCCCTGCCGACGGCTATAATGTGCTTGAGCATATCGACGACGCCTCGTCGGCCCATGCGCTCGATTCGTCGCGTCCGAACCCGGCCGAGGACCTGATCCCGCTGGTGATCTCGCAGGTGACCTTCTCGCAGATCTACATCCGCACGAACGAGACCCGGTACAATGACTGGCCCTCCTTCGTCGAGTGGGTGAAGGCCCAAGGCGGCAAGGCGACCATCGCCAACGTCTCCAAGGAAGGGTCCATGGAGCGCGTCACGATGAAATTCATCACCGACGCCACCGGCATGGAAATCCAGCAGATTTCCTTCGACAAGGGCGCGCCGCGCTATGGTGCGCTTCTTGGTGGCCAGGTCGACGCCCTTTTCGAGCAGCCCGGCGACGTCCGCAAGTTCCTGGACGCCGATAACTTCAAGCCGATCCTGACCATCTTTGACGAGCGCCCGAGCGTCTTTGCCGACGTCCCGACGCACCGCGAGATGGGTATGGATTTCGATCCGCTGCTTCGTTTCCGTGGTTTCTATGTCCACAAGGATGCGCCGGCGGACCGCGTCGAGTGGCTGCAGTGGGCCTTCCAGCGCGGCTATTGCCAGGACAGCTACCAGGCATTCAACGAATCGAAGTTCATGAATGTCATCGACAGCTATCGCGATACAGCTGGCGCGCGTGACCTGATCACCCGCTCCATCGCCCAGTACCGCGATGTGTACAAGTCGATGGGCATGGATGTGAAGTAAGCGTCCCTGCCAGTGAAAATCCGGTTCCCCGGCACCGCCCGGGGAACCGTCTTTCTTGTCAGTCCGGCTTTTTCCAGGCTTTCGGTACCGGTCCGGAGGAGACTATTTTGGGTCAGCTCACCAAATCACACCTCATCGAGGGTGGCATCTGGTCGCTCATCTTCGTGGTGTTCTTCAGCTATTCGTTTCAGTTCAATCAGCCGATCGAAATCTACAAGTTCGGGGCCACCGGCTGGCCGCGGGTCATCCTGCTTCTGTTGCTGCTGGTGACTGCCGGCAATTTCTATCATCAGTACCGGTATGGCTCGGCCGTCCAGAAGGGCCGCGTCGGGATCGCCGAGACCGAGGATACGGAAGCCGACTACAGCAATCCGGCAACCCTTCTGAAGGTTGTCAGCGTGCTGCTCACACCTTTTGTCTTTGCCTATCTGCTGAAGCCCGTGGGGATGTATTCCGGCGCGCCTGTCTTCATCGCGCTGATCATCTATCTTTTTGGCGAGCGGCGCTGGAAGTGGATTCTCGGAATCACGCTTCTCATCTACGCCATTCTGCTCGGCCTGTTTGTGGTGGTGCTGAACGCGCCGCTGCCGCAGGGCAATATGTCGCCCTTCTATGACATCAGCGGCTTCATCCTGAAGATGAACACCAACCTGCAAAATCTCTGGTAATGATCATGGTGGAAAAGTTCCTCGCAGGCAGCGCTGCCCTCTTCGGTGATCCGATCACCATCGCCATCTTTGTGTTCGGTGTGATCGGCGGCATGCTGTTCGGCGCCATTCCCGGCGTCAGCATGCTGACGCTGGCGGCCATCCTGCTTCCCTTCACGGCCGATCTTGACCCGGCACAGGGCGTGATGCTGTTCGCGGTGATCTATTGCACAGGCACCTATGGCGGGGCAATCACCGCCATCCTGTTCAACATTCCGGGGGCACCGGAAAACGCCCCGACCGCATTTGACGGCTATCCGATGACAAGACAGGGCAAATCAGGCAAGGCCGTCGGCGCGGCCGTGCTGTGTTCGGCCATCGGCGGCGTGGCGTCGGCGCTGGTGATGATGGCGGCAACCGAGCCACTGGCCAACTGGGCCATCCGCAATATCGGCCCGCCGGAAATCTTCGCGCTTGTCTTTTTCGGCCTTGCTGTCGCCTCGTCGGTTGGCGGGCGGACCATCTGGAAAGGCTGGATGTCGGTTCTTCTCGGTCTTCTGATCGCCACCATCGGACAGGACCCTGTCGGTGGCATCAACCGCTATAATTTCGGCTATACCGACCTTGCGGCCGGCATTGCCTTTGTTCCCGCCATCCTCGGCTTCTTTGCCGTATCGGAGATCTTCGTTCAGGCCGAGAAGAAGGCCACCGGTCAGTATGACGCGCCGAAGGTCGGCATGTCCTTCCCGTCGGTTCTTGAGCTCTGGGCGCATAAATTCGCTGTCGTCCGCTCGATCCTCGTCGGTTTCTTCTGCGGCATCCTTCCGGGAATCGGCGCCACCCTTGCCGCCTTTATGGGCTATGGCGAGGCGGTGCGCTGGTCGAAAAACAAGGAAGAATTCGGCAAGGGCAAGCTTGAGGGCGTGATCTCGTCCGAAACGGCGAACAACGCCGCCACAGGCGCGGCGATGATCCCGCTTCTGGCGCTTGGTCTTCCGGGTGGCGCGCTGACCGCGATGATGGTGGCCGTCTTCCAGATGCATGACCTCGAGCCTGGTCCGCTTGTCTTCTACAATTCGCCTGAGCTGATCTGGATTGTCTTCGCGGCGATGTTCTATGCCAACCTTTCGATCCTGTTCATCGGCCTGCTGGAAACCAAGACGATTCTCTATCTACTGAAGATCCCCTTCCAGTTCCTGGCACCGCTGATCCTTCTGCTGGCGACCATCGGCGCCTATATCAGCCGTGGCCTCGTTCTCGACGTCATGGTGATGTTCGGGGCCGGCATCATCGGCTTCCTGCTGCGCCGCACCGGCTATTCGATCCCCGGCATCGTTCTGGGGCTCATCCTTGGCAAAATCGGCGAGCAGAACTTCGCGCAAGGCATGCAGATGGTGCATTACGACCCTGTCACCTATTTCTCGCGGCCGATCTGCACGATCCTGATCATCGCCGGCGCATTGACACTGGCCGCAGGCATATATAGAGCCTTCTCAACACCCAAATAGGGTCAGGGACGGCGCTTGCCGGGAAGGAATAGCCGTGGCCGACGACACAGCCATGATTGACGAGCTGGTGGCGCGTTCGCGCGCCGCGCAGGCAGCCTATGAAGCCATGGGCTCGCAGGACCTGTTCGACCGGGCGTGCCAGGCAGTGGCCTGGGCGCTGATGGAACCTGATCGCAACCGCACCCTTGCCGAGATGGCCGTGGCCGAGACCGGGCTTGGCAACGCCGATGACAAGGTCCGCAAGAACCACAACAAGACCCTTGGCTTGATGCGCGACATCAAGGGCGTCACCGCCTTTGGCCATATCGAGGATGACAAAGAAAACGGCCTGTCCGTCTATTACCGGCCGAAAGGCGTGATCGCTGCCATCGTGCCCTCGACCAACCCGCTGGCAACGCCGGTGAACAACACCATCAACGCGCTGAAGACAGGCAATGCCATCATCCTTGCCCCCTCGCCGAAGGGCGTGAAACCGCTTCTGGCGCTGTTCGAATATATTCACCCGGCGCTGGCCAGGCTCGGTCTTCCCGAAGGGCTGGTGCAGATGGTCCCGGCCCCGCCGTCCAAGCCGAAGACCGAACGGCTGATGCAGCTTGCCGATCTTGTGGTTGTCACCGGATCGCAGGCCAATGTGCGGGCCGGCTATTCATCGGGCACACCGGCGCTCGGCGTCGGTGCGGGCAATGTCGTCTCGATCATCGACGAGACAGCCGACATCGCCGACGCGGCAGCGAAAATCGCCGCTTCCAAGACCTTCGACAATGCCACCTCCTGTTCCTCGGAGAATGCAGTCATCGCCGTGGACGCCGTCTATGACCAGGTCGTGGCGGCACTTGCCGCCGAGGGCGGATACTGCCTTGACGCGGCGCAGACGGCGCATCTCGAGAGTCTGCACTGGCATCACGGCAGGCTGACAGCACGGCTTCTTGCCAAGGATATCGACGTGGTGCTGGCCGAGACAGGCTTTGCCGGTTCGGCGCCGGAAAACACAAGTTTCCTTGTCGCCCCGCAATCCGGGATCGGCCCGGACCACCCGATGACAGGCGAAAAGATGTCGCGGTTCCTGGCATTGCACCGGGCCGGCGATTTCGACGAGGCGATGACCAAGGCCATTGCCATTCAGGAGCATATGGGGGCCGGCCATTCATTGAGCCTTCATTCCGCCGATGACGGGCGCGCCCGCAGGCTGGCAATGGAGGCCCGCACCTGCCGGGTCATCGTCAACCAGGCGCATTGCTTCGCGAATGGCGGCTTCTTCAATAACGGCATGCCCTTCTCGCTGTCCATGGGATGCGGCAGCTGGGGCGGCAACTCGATCGACGAGAATCTGAACTGGCGGCATTTCGTCAACAAGGTGAATGTCGTCCGCACCATTCCCGAGCGCCGCCCGTCGCTTGACGAGATTTTCGGTGACTATTGGGAAGAGTACGGCCAATGACACCTGTGACCGCGGCCAGCATCGCCGCGCAACTCGAGCAGAATGCAAGCCGGGCGGGAGACGATATCTGGCTGACCTCGCCCGACACCGGCGCAACGGTCAGCTGGAACGAGGCGCGGGACGCCGCCCTGGCGATTGCCTGTCAGCTGGACGCGCTCGGCCTTGACGCCGGCGCATCGGTGGCCGTGGCCTCGCAGAACGCCATCTGGTCAGCCCTGTGCTTTGCCGGCATCACCACCGGCGGCTATCTGGCGACCCCGCTGAACCTTGTCGCTGGCGCGCGCGTCCTGTCCTATGTCATCGGCCATTCGAAAGTGGGCGTGATCCTGTGCACCGATGATCACCGGCAGATGATCGACGAGGCCATTGCCGCCGTCGACCATGATGTGCGCGTCATCCGCCTCGACCCCGATCATGGTCCTGACTGGCCGCAGGGCAGCGCCCTGGCGCCCATGCCGAAGGCCGTTCCCGACGCCGATACGCCGGGCCTTCTCATGTACACATCCGGCACCACCGGCAACCCGAAGGGCGTAGTTCTCAGCCACGGCAACCTGATGGCGGCCGGCATGAATGTGGTCATCGGCCATGGTGTGCGGCGCGACGACACGGCCATGTGCGTGCTGCCGATCTATCACATCAACGGGCTGTGCGTGACGGTGATGGGAACGCTGATGTCGGCAAGCGGGCTTGTCATGCCCTACCGGTTTTCGGCCCGCGCCTTCTGGGCGCAGGTCCATGACACCAATGTCAGCTGGTTCAGCGCGGTGCCGACGCTGTTTGCCTATCTTCTGAATGACGAGACCCCGCCGCAGATCAACCGCAACAGGCTGCGCTTCTCGCGCTCGGCCTCGGCCCCCCTGTCGCCGGATATTCATCGCCGGTTCGAGGACCGGTTCGGACTCCCGATCATCGAGACAATGGGCCTGACCGAGACCGGGGCGCAAATCCTGACCAACCCGATGCCGCCAGCCACCCGCAAGATCGGATCGCCGGGCACCGCCGTCGGCAATGAGGTGATCATCGGGGACGAGAGCCAGGCAGAGGTGGCGCGGGGCACGACCGGTGAAATTCTCATCCGCGGAGCCAATGTGATGACCGGCTATCTTCACCAGCCCGAGGAAACCGCCAAGACCATCACTGCCGATGGCTGGCTCCGCACCGGCGACCTAGGCCATATGGACGAGGACGGGTTTGTCTTTGTCACCGGCCGGATCAAGGAACTGATCATCAAGGGCGGCGAGAACATCGCCCCGCGCGAGGTGGACGAAGTGCTTCTGGAGCATGACGACATCCTCGAGGCGGCAGCCTTCGCCGTATCCTGTGACAATTACGGCCAGCGCGTCGAAGCCTGCATCCGCTGCAAGCCGGGGCGCCAGGCCAGCGAAGGCGATCTTCTGGACCATTGCGTCGCGCAGCTTGGCAAATTCAAGTCGCCGGACCGGGTGCATGTTCTTGACGATCTGCCCAAGGGTCCGTCCGGCAAGGTCCAGCGGCTGAAGCTTTATGACATTGTCTATGGCGGAGATACCGGTTGAACGGGATGACGCTGACGGCGCTGCTGCCATCACTCGACCCGATCCTGGTCTCGGTCATCTGCGGCATTTTCCTGTTCGCCGGCGTGGTCAAGGGGTTCCTCGGCATCGGGCTTCCGGCGGCGGCGATGGGGCTGCTGACTCTGATCATTCCGCCGACAGAGGCCATTTCCCTGCTATGGCTGCCAATCCTGTTCACCAATATCTTCCAGTTCGGCCGCGCCCCGGACAGACGCAGCATCGCGACCTCCTATGTCTGGTTCGCGGTGCCGCTTGCCGCCAGTATTTTCATCACATCGCTCTTCATCAATGACTATCCGACAGCCCTGCTGACGATCGCCATCGGCACTGCGATGGTGATTTTCTCGCTGAACCTGCTGTTCGGCATGACGGTGCCGATTGGCCCGGGGCCTGTCTGGCAGGGTGCTTTCGGAGTCGTCGCCGGTGTCCTTGGCGGGCTGAGCTCGATCTGGTCGCCGCCGGTGGCGATGTATCTGATCGCCCGCGACACGCCGAAGGAACAGTTCATCGGCGCGGCCGGGTTCCTGTTCCTTGCCGGATGTTTTCCGCTTGGGATCGGGCTGGTGATGTCAGGGCTGATCACCTGGACGGTGATCGTAAAGTCCACCCTTGGGCTGATCGCGACACTGGTCGGCTTCCGCATTGGCGAAATCCTGCGCGAACGCGTCTCGCAGCAGCGTTTCCGGCAGGTCGTGCTGATCGCCTTTCTGCTGATGGGGCTGCGCCTGATCGCGGTCGGGGTTCTCTAGGCCGACAACCGACGGACCAGACGGATCACCCCTTGCCGCGCCACGGGATCAGCCGCGCGATCACCCAGCGCATCACCAGGTCGAACAGCAGACCGAGAAGGCCCATGATCAGAATGGTGACCCAGATCAGCTCATAGTCCGAGACCGTCCGCGCGACATTCTCGATAAAGCCGATGCCGGTGGTGCCGGCCAGCATTTCGGCCGCGACCAGCGTTCCCCAGCAGACACCGATCGAAATTCGCACCCCGGTCAGAATTTCCGGCAACGCGTTCGGCAGGATCACATGGCGCAGGATCTGGTTGTCCGTGGCACCAAGCGAATGTGAGGCACGAATCTTCGAAAGCTGCGTTCCCGATGCGCCGGTGCGCGCCGAAATCACCATGATGGCGAAGGCCACCATGAACAGAAGGAAGATCTTGCCGTCATCCTGAATACCGAAAATGGTCAGGATCAGCGGTGCCCAGGCAAGCGGCGGCACCGGCCGGTAGAGTTCAATCAGCGGGTCGAAGAAGGATTTGAAAAGTCGCGACACGCCCATATAGATGCCGAGGGGCACACCAAGAAGAATACCAAACGCCATCGCCACAAGGACGCGGAACAGCGAATCCCAGATATGGCCGTCCAGCATCGGCACCGA
>MDSZ01111776.1_pt1 | contig 12412 bp, 13 predicted proteins | sample 811201 | NCBI WGS metagenome assembly MDSZ01 (sample SAMN05326647, study PRJNA326480) | marine metagenome | isolation source: seawater | place: Indian Ocean: North | collected 2010
AGCTGCTGATACACCAAGACCTTGTGAACCATAAGCAAATAAGCAAATTGGTAGGCCCATATTACCAGTGTTAGGCATTGTTAATGGAGGCAACTCTCGAATAATATCTTTCGTTTTTAAAAGATATAATATAACAACTCCAGTAATCATAAATCCAACTATTGCCAATGCATAATACCAAAAATAATTAACAAAAATATTAAATGATATATTTACTGGATTTAAGGCGTAAATAATCATAGCTGGAGTTCCTACATTAGCAGCAAAATTAGTAATAAATTTAGTATCAATTTTGGGATTTTTTTTACCTAAATAATAACCAATGCCCACAACAAAGAAAACGGGAAAGAGTACCTCAAATAATTTGATATAAATTTCCACTTTAACTCAAAAAAGATCTTATTTTTTTTATAGTTTTTTTCATATTTCTACTAGGGATAATAAAATTATATCCCTCATAAATTGGTTTAAATTCATAAAAAGCATTTCTATAGTTCCTGTAATCATCCCAGTTATTAATATCACAAAACCACATATCTATTATTTCTTTTTTATTTAAAGAACCTAAATTTGTCATCATTCCATGAAAAGCTAAAATTTTTTTCGCATTTATTATTGTATTATAAAGATCAACACCTTCAATATTTTCAAATAAAATTATTCTATGATCTTTATCTTTATTAAAAATTTGATTCTTTTTAAAATCATAATACTGAAAGTGGTTAACAATATCATTTTTGTTGAATTTTTGGCCAATGTCTCTGGTAAAGATTATATTTTTATGAAATTTTAATATTTCATCAAAAAAAATTTTTATATCATCTAAATTCCAAGAAAGTCTACTTATAATATCCTCTTTATAATGAAAATAGATATAGTCATTAGGTAACAAATAATTAATTTTTTTTTTGGGAATATAATTTTGTGCCTTTATAAAATAATCATCTTTCTCATCAACTAATTCTAGCTGTAATTTAGTAGTATGACTTCTTTTAAATACTGCTTCTCTATTATTTATTACCGATTTAAAAAGAAATTTTCTTAAGAACTTATTAGGTCTTCTATATTTTTTTGGACCATTTACACATAAACCATAAAATTTAATTTTTCTAAAAAGAAAAGGCAAATAAAAATAAAAATTTTTAGGTGTTAAAATATAGACATTAGAAATTTTTGAATTGATTAAGTTAATTATAATTTTTAATTTTTCAAATAAATTTAAATCATAATTTAGTATCTTAAATTCTAAATTGTTACCATTTATTAGAAAATCAAATTTTTCACTTCTTTCAGATAAATAAATAATAATTTTTTGATCTTTATGAATTTCTATTATTCTGTGAATTGCAGGTAAACTTTGTGTTAAATCCCCTACTGCATCGTTTTTAAATATAACAACATTTGTTTTATCTAAACTCATTTATTGTATTAGTAATATAATTAATTTGTTTATCAGATAAATTAGGATCAATGGGTAGACTTAAACCATATTTTGCCAAAATTTCTGCATTTTTAAAATGTTTATTTTTAAATTTTTTTTTAAAAATTTCTAATTGATGAATTGCAAATGGATAATGAAAACCATATTGAATTTTTTTCTTTTTAAATAAATTAATTAAATTTTTTCTTTTTTTTACAAGAATGACATATTGATGATAAACACAAGATTTTGAATATTTAAGTTTAACAACATGTTTATTTATAATGTTTTTGTTATAAAATTTTGCAATTTTTTGTCTTTTTTTATTATTTAATAATAAATATTTTATTTTTTCATTGAGTATGATTGATTGAATAGTATCTAATCTACTATTCATACCGACATAATCATGAATAAATTTTTCTTTAGAACCAAGATTTCTTAATTTGATTAATTTTTCATAAAAAATTTTACTATTGGTTGTTATTATTCCTGCATCTCCATATGCACCAAGATTTTTTCCTGGATATAAACTAAAACAAGAAATATCTGTTGTCGAGCCTACCCTTTTTTTAATTAATTTTTTTTTAGAGTCATCTAATGCTCCATGAGCTTGTGCACAATCATCTACTAAAAAAATTTTTTTTTTTTTAATTAATTTTTTAATACCTTCTATATTTGCTACAGAACCATATAAATGGACTGGTAAAATAACTTTAGTTTTATTAGTTATTTTTTTTTTTAAATCATCTAAATTAATTGTAGGTTTTTGAAAATCTACATCAACTAATACAGGTTTAAGTTCAGCATTTATTACAGAAAATGCAGTCGAACAATAAGTCATTGCCGGTATTAATACTTCGGAGTTTTTAGGTAATTCTAAAGATTTTAAAGCTAGTGTTAATGCATCTGTGCCGTTAGCACATCCTATAGCATATTTAGAGCCTATAATTTTTTTAAAATTATTTTCAAAAATTTCTACCTCTTTTCCTAAAATAAAATCACCTTTTTTAAAAAGCTCACTAATTTTTTTTATAATCTTACTATGGAGATTTTTATCTTGTTTATAAATATCTAAAAATTTAATCATGACTAAATTTTCTCTAATGTCTTGGTAATATCTTTATTAAATTGGTTTTTAAAAATGATATTTTTTTTGGAATTAATTGAATGTCCTACATATGAAATTAAATTAGACAATGGTTCTGATAAATCAATTTCTGGAAGTTCTAATTTATAAATCGGTGAGGAATTTTTTCTTGTAAAAACTTTTAATTTATAAATCGGCTCGTTCTCATCACATATTATGATACCCTTTTCAAATTTAAATTTCATTATTCTTATTTTTAGCGGTGAAATCCATGAGTTCTTAATAAAAACTTTAATATTATTTTGATATTCAAGATTAATATAAGCTGTATCTTTTTTTTTAGTTTTAACAGTATTATATTTTAAAGATTTGATTTTAACAGGGTTCTTATTCAAGAGATATCGTAATATTGAAATATCATGAACGCCAAGATCCCAAACTACGTCAGCATCATCTCTAATGGGTGCTTGTTCTCTAAAACTCTCAATTTCTAATAATTTTCCATATTTTTTAGATTTATATATATCGAATATGTATTTAATTGATCCAGAAAATATAAAAGGATAGTCAACAAACAATAAATTTTTATGTCTTTTTGATAAATTTTCTAATTGAATTACATTAGATAATTTTAAAGATAAAGGTTTTTCAATTAAAACATTGGAATATTTAAGAAAATATTTAGCCATTTTAAAATGTGTTTTAGTTGGAGTTGAAATTATAACCAGGTCTATATCCTTTAAATCAATTTTTTTAAAATTATTTAAAGTAATAGATAATGGATAGTCCACGATTGCCTTATCTAAATTTTTTTTATTTGTATCAACTATATATTTTATTCTAAAATTATTAGAGTTTTGGACATTTCTTGCAAGTTTAGGGCCCCAATAACCATATCCAATTAAAGCTACATTATTAATCATTTTGCATACAAAATTCTGATTTTATTATTCTTAAATAAAGATTTTTTTATTTTTCTACCATTATAAATTGGTAATTGAAATGGATAAAATATCAAAGATCTAATTTTATTATGTGTCGATAATCTATTATCAATTTTATCAAAATTAATTAAAGATTTATAATCAACACTTTTTCTATTGAAATAACTTCCTTTTTGTATGTTTTGTTTTTTTAACTTATATTTATTATTTATAATCTTTTTAAAATTCTTTTTAAATAAAACAACCGATTGTTTCAACAATCTTAAATAATTATCATAGGCGGTGCAATTAGTATTAATTGGAAAAGAAATAGAATCAATAATATCACCTGTATCTATACCGGAATCTATCTGATGAAGAGTAACCCCAGTTTTTTTTTCACCTTTATAGATTTGGAGAAAATTAGTGTGACAACCTCTATATTTGGGTAATAAGCTAAAATGTAGATTAAATAATTTATTTGAATTAAATTTAGTTACATCAATGATATTTTCATATTCTAAAGAAAAAAAATATAAATCATTTATTCTGTATAAATCTTTTAAAGTTGTAATTTTAATTTTTTTATATTTAGAAAATTTTTTAAAAGATTTTTGCCAATTATCTTTTCCATTATCAGTTTTATTTGGTAAAGCTAATATATTTGTTGATTTAAAATTATTTATTACATACGATAAAGCATCTATGGCACATTGATTTTTTCCTGCAATGCATATAGTTTTAATTTTTCCATGCATAATTATTTTTTGGAGTTGTTTCAAAAGATTTTGATATTATTGACTCAGAAATAATGTTATTATTGAATATTCTAAAATATTTTTCTCTTCCATTTTTAGAAATTTTATTTATCCTTTGTAAATCGTCTTTTATATCGATTATCTGCTCTATAAGATCATTTTCATTTTCATAGAATAACATCTCATTTTTACTAAAAAGCTCCTGAAATTTGACTTTTTTATTAATGAAAGTCAAAATACCATTTCCCATATATGAAGCAATTCTATTGCTTGAAGCATATTTCAAAGGTTTGCCTCGACTTAAATTTAATGACATTTTACAAATCATCATTTCCTTATAAAAATCATAATTCCATTTTGGTTTGTCATTATTAATGCCTAAAATATGAAAATTAATATTTTCTCCTTTATCCAAAATTTTATTTAAAAAAATTTCTCTTTCGTCATTTGATTTATTCCGAAGTCCTCCATAATTTACACCATGGCTTAGAGCAAAAAAAAGATCTTTGTATCTATATTTATTTTCATAAATCTTAAGATTTTCTATATTTTCATCAACTGGTATAGGAAGAAAGTTGATTTTTTTTTTACTAATTTTAGTTTTAATAACACTTGGATGAGTAGTAATAAAATATTTGTCAATTAAATCATGATTTTTTTCTATTAAGTTTAGATTTGTTTTCCAATTTGGGCCATAATCAGCAACGTGATCTTCATACCATAAACTAATTTTAGTTTTATTTTTTTTTAGATTTTCTATTGTTGTTCTCTTTAAGATATTATTATGCCCTAATAAAATCATATCAGGTTTATAATTTTTAGAAATATCTAAAATATCATCATCTAAATTTGGAAAAATTTTTTGTGATAGATAATTTCTATAACTAAAATTTATTACATCACATTTATTTCTAATAAAGCCATTGGATAATTTTGAAGCAATTGAAATATTAAATAATCTTTGATTGTTTTTTTCATTAAAATTTGAAATATGCAAAATCTTAGGACCAATAGATTTAATTATATTTATATTTTTATTTAACAAATTAATTTTGACTGAGTCCAAATGATTAGTTAAATTTTCTATTAGGTGAATTGGATTTGAAAAATTTTTTTTTTGATAATAGAGTAATTTTTTTGGATTCTTTATTAAATGTTCAATCTTTTTATATATTTCATTTGATGTTAAGTTTTGTAAAAATAAGTCATTTTTAAAAGTTTCTAAAAGTCCACCTCTTTTAGAAGTAATTGTAGCACATCCGTGGGCAGCTGACTCCATAGCAGTTCTTCCAAATGGCTCTTCCCACCTAGAAGGTACAACTGATATAGATGAATTTTGATAAAGTTTTAGAATTTTTGAATGTGGCAACCAATTAAATATTTTAAGATTATCATGTTTAAAAGAAAATTTTTCCCTTGGCTCATTGCCGGCAACTATTGCATTCCAATCAGGATATTTTCTTAAAATTTTGATTACTGCGTTACCAAATAAATCATAACCTTTTGATGAGTTTAATTTACCAGTAAAAATAATTTGTTTTTTTTTATTTTTATTAAAAATTTTAACTTTTTTAATTGAGGGATAAATAATATCACAATTAGATTTATTTTTTATTGGTAATCCTTCAAAAAATTTTTTTTTAGTCCATGAACTTACAAAAAAAACTTTATGGGTTTTTTCTAAAATATTTAATCTCTCTTTAACAGTTCTTGATCCCCTTATATCTAAAGGATTATTATGAAAAAAAAATATAAATTTTGAATCAATTTTTTTATTAATTAAAAAATTTAAATATTCTGGTCTATTATGAATTTCTATTATTTGAAACTTATATTTTAAATATTCTTTATAAAAAAAATTCATATATTCTTTTGTTTTTGAAAAAGTTTTATTTGTTATGTTGATGTTTTTGAAATTTTTAGTAATTGGTTTAAGTCGTTTTTCTAAATTACCATAAATTAAAGTATTATTTGATAGTTTAGATAAAGAATTATAATCTTTTAACCATATAGATGCTGCTCCAGCATGATTTTCTGAGTATATTTCTTTGTAGGGTAAAATTATGGAAATATCTTTTCTCATTTATTTCTATTGTTAATTAATTCTTTTCTAAGTCTTCTATCTTTTTTAATTTTATATTCATATGACATGGCAGCTGATTTTGACATAAATTTTTTTTCATAAATTAGTTCCCATTTATGTCCTTTTGTTGATTTTGCTCCTTTATTAGTATTATGATCATTTATTCGTTTTTTTAAATTATTTGTATATCCGACATAGGTTTTGTTAGTTTTAGAGTTCAAAGTTTTAATGATATAAACATAAAAATACATGAATTAATGGCGGTCCCTAGGGGAATCGAACCCCTCTTTCGAGGATGAAAACCACGTGTCCTAACCGATAGACGAAGGGACCAAAGAGCTGTTTTTTATTGTAAAAATTCTTTTTAATCAAGCTAATTAAGTGGGTCAATTATGTCTAGAACTATTAATTGTAGTTTTTTTTTATTATTCCAATTATTTTGTTTTATTTGAACAATTAGACTCATTTAATTTTTATTATTTAATAAATAATTATAAACTTCTTCACAGTGTTTATCGGAAATAGAGTTCATCAGATTTTTTGCCTACTTTTGATTTTTTCTATTAAGCCTGATGATTTGTGTGTTATCAAAGTCTCAGATATAAATTCATTATTTTCAATATTTATACCAGATACTAGATCACCAGAGGTAATCCCTGTGGCACAAAAAATTGAGTCACCGGTTATTATTTCATTTAATTCGTATTTTTTTTCTAAATTATCTATACCCATTTTTTTTGCTCTTAATTTATCTCGTTCAGTTTCAAATATGAATCTTCCTTGAAAAAAACAATTATATGTATCTAATGCTGAAGCTGCTAAAACTCCCTCGGGACCACCTCCTATTCCTAAAAACAAATCAATGTTATGTTTATTTTCTGTTACAAGTAATGCACCAGAAACATCTCCATCTGTTATTAGTTTAAGATTCACATTTAGATTTTTTAATTCATCAATTATTCTTTTATGACGAGGTCTGTCTAAAATACAAACTGACAAGTTTTCAGGTTTTTTATTTTTAAATTCAGCCAAATTATGAATATTTTTTTTTGTAGAAAAATCTAAATCTAAAACATCTTTTTCATTAATATTAGCAGAAATTTTGTTCATATAAGTTTCAGGGGCATTAAATAAATTTTTTTTACCAGCTATAGCAATTACAGATAAAGCTCCTGGCAAATTATAAGCTGCAAAATTTGTTCCCTCCAAAGGATCTACAGCTATATCTATTTCAGGTCCTTTCATTGAGCCTAATTTTTCTCCAATAAATAACATGGGTGCTTCATCCAACTCACCCTCTCCTATTACAATTTGACCTTTCATATTAATTTTATTCAATTCAGATCTCATTGAATCTACAGCAGCTTTATCTGCAATATCTTTATTTTTTTTTCCGACAAAAGTATAAGCAGCTAATGCAGCTCTACTACTTACATTTATCAATGCGTTTTCAAATTTCTTGTCTAATATCATTAATTTCGATTTGTTTTTCAAATTCAGCTAACCTTCTTCTGACAGAAATTAATTCAACAATTATTGGCCAACTTCTCACAAGATATTGTAAAGAAGATTCTACTCTTCCAAATGCTCTAGCTATTTGCTGAACAAAACCAAGAGTAACAGCTCCAGTTATAATCGTTGGTGCTAAAGCAATATAGGGAACTATCACCATACCCTGAAGATAACTCCATTTAGCAGCATTAAAATAAAGATAATGAAAATACATTTTATAATGAATTTTTCTAACACCATCATATAAGTTATCAATTACAGGTGAGTTGGCCTTTTCTAAATTATCTTCACCTAAAACTAAAACTTTTCTATAAGCAGCCTCTTTTTTTTGTATATCATATTCAATACCAGGAAGTTTAATTCCAACTAAAGCTAATAAAATTGTGCCCCCTAACGCTGTAATGATTGCAACCCACACCATCGAGTGAGCAACTTCACCAAACCAAGGTAACTCTGTAACCTTTTCTGAAAGTGTATACAAAATTGGTAAAAAAGCCACTAACGTCATAATTGACCTCAATAATTCAACACCAAGTCCTTCCATTATTCTTGCAAACTTTAGGGTATCTTCCTGTACTCTTTGTGAAGCACCTTCAATTAAATGGGCTTTATTCCATTTATCATGATAAAAATCTGCCATAGCAGTTCTCCATCTAAAAGTATAATGACTAGTAAAAAAATCAGAAAATATTAAAACTAAAATATATATTGCAGCCAATTTAGCAAATTTATAACACCATCCCAAAAATTCACTTAATGTAACAGATCCTGGTTCAGATAAAGCTTTTTGTAAAACATCGTAAAATTCGCCAAACCATTTATTGATTTGTACATCTATATAAACAATCGAGGCAGTAGCTGATAAGATAAATATAGATCCTAGAATACTCCATAAAAACCACTTTTTTTGGATAAAAAATTTAAACATCTAACTCAAAAAATTATCTGCATAAGACTTTTTAATTATTTTTCTTTTTTTTGTATTAATTATTTCATAATCAATTTTTTTTCTTTTTGCGTAATTTATTGCCAATTCTTTTGAAGAAAATTCTAATCTAAGTTCAGATAGAGTGTCAGAGGAACTTTCCCAGCCCATTAAAGGGTTTGTTGTAGGATCTTTTGTTTCAAATTCCAATATCCATTTTTTTGTTTTACCTACCCCTGATTGCATAGGACTTTTATTGGGAATATAAATTTTAGCTTTTTTCATAATTTTTGGTCGGAGTGGCAGGATTCGAACCTGCGACCCTCTGGTCCCAAACCAGATGCGCTACCAGGCTGCGCTACACTCCGAATGAATACTTAATACAGTACATTTTAAATATTTAAAAGAATAAAGATTAGCAAATATCAGATTTTTTTATATAAATCTGATATATAATTAAATATGATTATTTCATGTCCTTCTTGTCGTAAAAAATTCCAAATTGATGCCTCATTAATTCCCATTGAAGGTCGAGATTTACAATGTGGATCGTGTGATCACGTTTGGTTTTTTAAAAACATAGAGACTCCAAAAAAAAAAATAAATAAAGATTCAGAAATTCTAAAAACAAAAGATATAGATATAAATGAAAAGATCTCAGAGGAGGACTTTAAAAAGAAAAAAAAACATTTAGAAACAGAAATTAATGAAATTCAAAAAAGGAAGAATACATTTGGTTTTTCTCAGTTTTTTTCTTTAATTATTGTACTTGGTATCTCTTTAATTGGTTTAATTTTAATTCTTGATACATTTAAAAGTCCTTTAAGCAATATATATCCTGATTTAGAATTATTGTTATTTAATTTATTTGAAACATTTAAGGATATTTATTTATTTATTAAAGATTTAAGATAATTATTTATGATTAATTATATATCAAAACCTTTTAAATGGTTCTTTAAATTAGAGGCAGCAAGTGGTTTGGTATTATTATTTGCGGCAATATTAGCTCTTATAATCAGTAATTCTAGCTATTCAGCTTTGTATTTTTCAACATTAGAAAAATACTTATTTATTGGAATTAATCAAATTGGATTAAAACTTACTGTAATCCATTGGATTAATGATGCTTTAATGGCAATCTTTTTTTTCTTTGTAACTTTAGAAATCAAAAGGGAATTTATTCAAGGTGAATTATCAAATATGAAACAAGCTTTATTGCCAATAATTGCAGCAGTTGGTGGGATGGTTGTACCAGCTTTGTTTTATATTGTTATAAATTTTGGAGATAGTGAAACTTTAAATGGATGGGCTATACCATCTGCAACTGATATTGCTTTTTCTCTTGGAGTTCTTTCTCTATTGGGAAAACGTGTTCCGTTGTCTTTAAAAGTTTTTTTGACAGCCCTAGCAATCATTGATGATTTAGGTGCTATTTTAATTATTGCATTATTTTATTCAGGTGATCTAAATATTAAGTATTTATGTTTAATGTTATTTTCTTTTATAATTCTACTTTTAATAAACAAATATGATATCAAAAAATTTTTTCCGTATTTAATAGTAGGTTTATTTCTGTGGGATTTTACTCATAATTCTGGAATTCATGCTACTATAGCTGGAGTTTTATTGGCTTTAACTATACCTCATAGAAAAAAAGAAAAAGATTTTTCACTTTTAATTAAAATTGAACATGCAATAAGCCCTTATGTTGCCTTTGGTATAATGCCCTTATTTGCCTTCGCGAATGCAGGTGTATCATTAGAGGGATTATCTTTTTCATCGTTATTCAATAAAGTTCCTTTAGGTATATTAGTGGGTCTATTTATAGGAAAACAATTAGGAGTATTTGTTTTTTCATATATTTCAATAAAACTAAAAGTAGCTCAAATGCCAAATAACTCTAATTGGTTTAATTTTTACGGTGTTGGTATATTAACTGGTATTGGTTTTACCATGAGTTTATTTGTGGGTAATTTAGCATTTGTTGAAAATATTCAATACATGGATGGAGTTAAAATCGGTGTATTGACTGGGTCATTATTATCAACATTAGCAGGTTATTTTTTGATATTATTAACGCCAAATAAATAACAAATTAGTAATGAAAAAAATAACATTTGTTAGTTTGATTTTTTTTATGTTTTTTTTAAAAAATTCTACTCTTGCCAATTATGATAAAGTTTTCTTTGATTTCAAAATTGAAAGTATTAATGGAGATTTAATTGATTTAAATGATTATAAAAATAAGATTACGCTTTTAGTTAATACAGCTAGTTATTGTGGTTTTACAAAACAATACGAAGATTTGCAAAAATTATCAGATAAATACCAATCAAAAAACTTAATTGTTTTGGGTGTACCATCTGACTCCTTTAATCAAGAAAAAAAAACAAATGCTGAAGTTAAAGATTTTTGTGAGATTAATTTTAGTATAAATTTTCCACTTACAACTATTACAAAAGTAAAAGGAGAAAATTCACATGAAATATATAAATGGGCAAAAAAAAATTATGGAAAATCGGCTGAACCTAAATGGAATTTTCATAAAATTTTAATTAACAAAGAAGGAAAAATACACAAAACTTTTTTACCTTTCACAAATCCTCTATCAAATAAAATTATTAAAGAAATTGATTTACTGACTAAATGAAAGAGTTAAGTTTTTAAGAAATTTTTAATATAGTCATTTAAGTTTTTTTTACCAAAATATTTATGCACCTTATTTGATAAATTCATGTTTGTCATAGCTGAAGCATAACGTTCACCTGGTCTTTTTTTAAGAAATTTAATTTGTGATTTAAACATTTTCGCAACCTGTATTATAGAATAACTTTTCTTATGAGAGATACTATAGTGTCTACATAAATTTTTTTTCCAAGCTAAATAACAAATATTTACGGTATCATCTATATGAGTAAATCTTCTTGTTTGTGTACCTGGTTTAACTATTGTTAATGGTTTTCCATTTTTGTAAGCTTCTTCAAAAATTCCAATCACTGTTGCCATCTTACCTTTTGAAATTTGCTTCGGACCATAAACATTATAAAAATATATAACTTCATATTTAAAACCAAACCACCTTTTAAGATTTTCTAATAATTCAAGATTTTTCGCTTTAGTAAAAGCATACGGTGATAAATTTTTATCATTACCCTTATTACCCAATGAAGCAGATGTTGCTGAATAAATTAATTTAATCTTATTTTTTAAGCAAAAATTCAAAATTGAATTAGTTCCAATCGAATTGGATTTAATACATTCATTCATATTGATAAAGCTTTGATAAATTCTAGCAAATTCACCAAAATGAAAAATTGAATTAATCATTTTTGGATTTTTTATCAATTTTTCAATATTTTTTGTGTCACCTTTTATATATCTTACTCTTGAATCATTAATATGATTTTTTTTAAATCCAGATGAATAATTATCAATACTAACAATTTTATCTTTCGTTTTATTTAATAATAATTTAATTAAGTTTGAGCCAACAAATCCTGCTCCACCAGTTACTAAAATTACATTTTTTTTCATAATCACTAAAATTTAATACTCATACCATCATATGCAGGTCTAATATTTTTGGGTAATTTATTTAATAATTCATTATAATCAAGATCTGAATGCAAATTTGTTAAAATCATTTTTTTAGGTTTTAGTAAGAAGTTTAATTCTAAAATATCATCTAGGTTAAAATG
>MDSZ01018423.1_pt1 | contig 12411 bp, 11 predicted proteins | sample 811201 | NCBI WGS metagenome assembly MDSZ01 (sample SAMN05326647, study PRJNA326480) | marine metagenome | isolation source: seawater | place: Indian Ocean: North | collected 2010
GTATTATTAAATACAAACATAATATTTTCTTTATCAATTTTATATTTATATTTATTTGGACTAGGATGTAAATATGGAAAAATTTCAGAATGCAATGGGTGATACCAAAAAATTATAAATGGCAAACCGATTAAAATTAAACAGTATTGAAAACAAATTTTTATAAAATTTATAATTTTTAAAAAAATAAATTTAAATTGAAATTTACTTTTTTGATAGTTTTCTTGTTTTTTTTTGAAATCTTTAAGATCAGTCCTATAATTCCAACTATTATGATTTAAAATATATTTATATGCTTCAATTATTTTCTTAATATTTTCTTCTGCATAAGAATATTTAATTTTATCATCAATATGTCTATCAGGATGCCATTTCTTAACTAATTTCTTATATGAATTTTTAACTCGATCCTTAGAAGTATGTAAATTAACACCTAATATTCTATGAGCAGTATTTAAATCCATAGATACTACAATAAATGCAAATCTTTAGTATTTGGATTATATCCTTGCGATTCAGAACGTATAACTAAGTTTAAACTTTTTTCATCGAGATATAATGTTTCAAAGCTTCCATCTGTATTTTCTTTTGATAATACATAAACCCACTGCATCCCAAATCTCATTCTATATTCTGCAATACGCCAAGTATTATCATTTATTAATACTTCAGTATCTATTTTATATTTCATGTATATAACCTATTTTTAAAATAACTATAGTTACAATATAAATAAAAAGGGAGCCAATGGCTCCCTATTATTTTCTTTGGAGGAGAAAGTAAAATTTGGCTATTTACTTTCAAACTAAATTTAACTATAAGGTTAGATGTATTTATAGTATCTAATTGTAAAATATTCTTACAATTTGTATCAAACTATTCAGATAACTCTTTTATTTGATCTTTTAAATTTTGATTGTCTTTAGTTAAATCTTTTACTTGTTTTTCTAAATCTGATAAATATTTTGCTTGCTTGGCTTTTTGTGCTTCAAGTTCAGCTTCTCTTATATCATTTAATTCACGATTAACTTCTTCAATTTTAATTATTAGATTTTCATTATTTAACTTCAATGCATTGATATAAGTGTATAATGAGAAGCCTATCCCTCCAATTATAACTAAGCCAATAAAACCTTTTAATATTATTGGAATCATTTTTTTCATCTTTTACCTCTTAGTTAAAACTTTAACAAATAATTTTTGCAATCAAAGTTAAACAAAAAACACTATCTTGTCCATATTAATTAATTAAATATGTTTCCTGTATTTAATAAAAAATCCGGGTCTAAGGCACTTTTTGCTAATTTAACTTTTCTTATACCATTTTCTCCAAAACATTCATAAAAATCATTTGTTTTGCGTTTACCAGTACCATGTTCAGCAGAATAAATACCATCTAATGAGACAGTTTTCGTTACTATTTTTTTATACACATCTATTGCTTTACTTTGTTGTGTTTTTTTAGGAATCAAATGAAAATGTAAATGGCAATCACCTAAATGTCCAAATAAAAGGTATTCAATTTTTGATTTTTTTAATATTTTATGAGAATAATCTAAAAAAATTTTAAAATTTTTTAACGGAACTATTGTATCAGTCAAAATACTCAAAGTATCGTAAATATGTGATTTTTTCAAAGCATTTTCAGGTATGGAATGTCTTGCTTTAAAAAACTTTTTCCAAGCTTTCGGATTATTTAATAAAATTATTTTATCTAAATTTATATTACATTTAGATTTAGATAAAATTTCATACCACTCATCTACAACACCCTCAATTGTAACATTGTATAATGGAACTTGTAAATATATACCCACATCCAAATCACAATCAAATAACGCACTTTTATTATCCATATAATTTTGACAATTATAACCAAAATATTCTAAAGCTGAAATTTTAGATAAATCACCCAATAGATATTTAGAAAGATAATTTTGAAACTTAATAGCATCACTCTCCTTAGGTAATGTAAAAAAAAGATCAAGAAAATCATCAGGTCTATCTTTCAATTTAAATTTAACAGCAACAATTAATCCAAATATTCCTTCTGAACCTATAATTAAGTCTACCAAATCCATTTTGCCCAATTCATCTGAATAAGGTCCACTAGCATTTTTAATTTTAGGCCTTTCATAATCTGGTACTCTCATTTTAATTTTATTTTTACCACATAAAAAAATAAAACATCTATCATCTGAAGTATATTGACCTCTTTTACAATCTAAAATATAACCATTTGGTAAAATAAATTTAATTTCTTGAACCCAATATCGTGTAGCACCCTGCTCTCCTGGAACAAAACCTGATGCATTACAAGATAATGTACCACCAACCATAGCATCATTTCGACTGGTTGGATCAACTGGATAAAATAATTTATTTTGAGATTGTAAAAGAACCTCCTCCCTCATTCTTTCTAAATATATTCCTACAGGCGAATCAACTACTTTCTTTATATTGTCAACTTTAACTTTTGGTGAAATCATTTTTTCCATTGATAAAATTAAACCACCATTTGGTGTAGCACTACCATTCAAATTAGTTCTACCAGCAGATATGGTAATATTTATTTTACTTAATCTACAGCACCTCAAAATTATTGCACATTCAAGATCAGTTTTTGGTCTACATAGTAAATGTGCTTTTCCGGGCATGTTTGAATAATCACGCTCATATGAAGAAACAATATCTTTATCGGATGTTATATTTATATTAAAAGTGTTTTCTAAAAAATAAGCTAAATTTTCAATACAAAATGATTCTTTTGACCATTCTAAAATTTGTTTTTCTAATTCATCTGATATAATTGAATCACATTTAACAATATTAGTCATTTTTTAAAACTTTCATATAATCCATACTAAAAGGTACTGCTTTAAAACCTAATGATTCATTGATTTTATACATTGGATTGTTCTCTTCATTATCTGTTCTTATTTCTTTAACTCCTTTATTTAAAAGTTTCTCAATAGCCAAAATTTTCAATGCCGTAGCGAGTCCTCTTCGTCTATAATTCCTAATAACTCCAAGACTTTCAGTCCATGCTTTATAAGGGTCAGATTTTGGATAAATAGATAAACATGTAGAACCAATATACTTTCCATTCTTTACAGCAACTATATCTACACCATATGAATTTTCATAAAAATCAATACAAACTTTCTTCCATTGTTCAAATGGCATCCTTGTATGTTTAATTCCATCAGGAATTGGAACATCTTGATCAATTTCCCATTCAAGTTTCTCTAATTTTTCATAGTGATTATTAAAATCTAGCATTTCTTCTTTAGAATCATAAAAATTAACACCATCTTGTCTTAATTTTTCAATTAATGGATAATATTTTTTTGTATTAACATTTTGTATGTTACAAACATATTCACGATTTGTTTGTACCAATTGAAAGCTCTCAGACTTCAATAACTTCAAATTTTGCACATAATTTGGATGATCATAAACATTTGTCAATAGCTTATTAGAATTGTACTGAATAATTTTTTGTAGCATATTATCATATAGCAATTTTCTGTAACCATTAAAATTATATTTAGGGTCTAAATGTATAGTAAAAAAAGTAGTCCTATGATTCTGTTCTCTTCCTTGACTATAGAAAAGAACTCCAATTAATTTTTCATCCTTATAGAGAAGTAATCTATCTCTAACTAGACTTCTATCTCTTATTCTCCAATCATTTTTATCATTATCTGGATGACTTATAGAATCATGATTAACTAAATTATCAATTCTTGCAATTTCAATAAATTCATAATCAGTTGCATTAAAATTTTTTATGGTTAACATTAATTTTATTTTTCATTTACAAAAATAATTTCTGATTCTAAAATTCCATAATCAGTATATGTCTTAACCTTCAAATCACCATTTTCTGTATAATAAAACAAATCTTTTTCCCCTTTTCTACCTGACGAAAATGAAATTGGTTTATCAAAATCTTTTGGTAATTCTAACTTTAATGCACTTCCAGTTAGCCTTGACAATGCTCTTGTTTGAAATTTACAACCTAAACTAATAAATAAAATTAATATCATTAAAATTTTTAATTTCAAATTGTCTCCTATCTCATTACTCTTTATATTTGTCGATTAATGCTAATTGCTCTATTGTTGCTAAACAATATCCATTATAAACATTTTTTGTTAACCAATCCCTTTCTTTTTCAACATTTTCTTCATCTATCATTTTCCACCAAGCTCTAATATTTGGATTCCACCGATAATAATTTGATCTTAAAATATCCTTTGTTTCAAATGGGCTATTTACAGCGACAACTTTGTAATGAAGTTTATTTGAATTTTTTATTACTTCAACAATGGGTTTTTCATTAACATATGATGGATGTGTAACCAAATGAATTAATGCATCAACATCATTCATAGCTCTATGGCTATCATAATAGAAACCATGCCAAGTAGATAATAACTCTAATGATGTTTTCACAAAACCTCTATCTAACCAATTGACATCTTTATGTGTGCAAGCCCAAACTTTTTCTTTTGATATTGCTATATATCGATCTAAAAAGGCTCTATCAAATCTTGCATTGTGCGCAATAATTACATCTGAATCATCAAAAATATCTGCAACTTTAGTCCAATCTATTTTATGTCCCTCAATCATATTTTTTGTAATTCCAGTAATTAAAGTTATGTTAGGATCTAAAATTGTATCTGTATCATGAAATGATTCATAAGAATTTTCAATAGATAATATTGATCCAGTTGTCTTATCAATTTTGAGCAATCTTAATGCTATTTCAATAATTTCATCTTTGTCAATTTTTAAACCTGTTGTTTCAGTATCTAAAAAACATATATTAATTTCTTCAGAAAATAATGATGAGGGTTCTAAATGCTTTTTTAATACTGATTCATCTAATTTATATAATGTAATTTGATCCTTACTTTTTGATATTGATTCAATGAATGACATTCTAGTTCCTTAAGTACTTTTTAGTTATTAAAAAAATATGATTTTTTAAATAAGGTGCTACATAACCTTTAACTCCATCATCAGTAATATGAGCTATAATTAATTTTTTCATCTTTATATTGAATTGCCTTTCTAATAAATATCTATATAAAGACAATTGAAGGCTATAATGACTAAATTTACAATCAGGAAGATCATAAGTCTCTGGTTTTATACCTGTTTTCCCATTAAATGATTTAGTTGTAATTTTTTTATTAGTTTTCCAATCTAATATAGTATAAACTTCATTAATTTTATCATACAATAATAAATCTACAGTACCTGCAATTTTATATTCTTTAGAATAAACTATAACTTCAGAAAAAAGTTCATATTTAGAATTCATTAAATGTTTTTGAAGCCATTTCACAGCAACAATAGATTTATGTATTTTAGGTTCTTGATTTTTAATAATATAATTTTCAATTTCTTTATGAATATCAGTACCATTTTTTGCTGCTAAATTCCATTCTTTAATAAGATCTTCAGCTTCCATATTAATATATTTAGGATGACTAGACACTAATTTTAAAGCTATTTTATCTTGGTCAAATTTTTCAAAATATTCTGATATGCATTCTGTAACACTAGTAAACTTAATATTTCTATCATTTTTATATATGTATTCATGCTTTTCTTCATCAAGAAAAATACTTTTATCTGGTTTATAAATATTACTTTTCATTTATCATAATTTTTTCATTATAAATAACACATTTTTGCTGTTTATATAATAATTTATCAATAAGGTCATTTTTTATATTTGGGCTAAAATGACTTAGAATCAACCTATCTACATTTGCTTCTTTTGCTATATTTAAAGCCTGACTGACTGTAGTATGTTTAGTTTTGTATGCTAAATCAACATCTTCATCTAAAAAAGTACACTCATGAATTAAAATATTACAATCTTTTGCTAGATTAACAGTATTTTTATTTGGCAATGTATCAGTTGCAACCATTATATCAAAATTGCTAGAATTAAATCTATATGCATAGCACTTTAATTTATGAATCATATCAGTGGATTTCACATAGATATTATCATCCAATCTAATTTCAGGCAAAATTGGTAAAACCTTGTAATCAAAATTCAAATTAATTCCCTGATTTTTTAAACACATTAAGATATATTCTTTCAAATTTCCTGGTCCATATAAAATAATAGGGATATTACTATTACTAAGTTTTTTATAAAATAAAAAATTTATTAATCCACCTGTATGATCTGGATGCATATGAGTTATAAACAAATACTTTAATCGTTTCCATTTATAATCATTTTTTAACCAAGCAAGATATGTACCCTCACCGCAATCAATCATAACATCATAATTTTTATATGATATAATATAGGAAGAGACACCTTGTTTTGGTGTTGGTAATCCTGCTGAAGTACCAAGAATTTGAATTGATTTTATCAAATAATTTTAGTCTATAATTATATTAACTAATAACACAATATCTAAAATATCTATAATTGAATCATTATTAATGTCAGCATTTTCAAATGGACTCTCTATATTGAGAACAATATTTATCATGACTATTACATCTAAAATATTTACAATATAATCACCATTTAAATCACCTACCACACTATCTTGGAAAAAATCATATGAGTACTTTATTGCTCTAACTGTATGATCATCTCCCTGATAAACCCATTGTATACCACCATTCATACTTACTTCTAAAATCTGCTCATCTTGTGCTGATGAAATAATTGTGTTGCCATTTGGTAATCTAAAAGCTCCAGATTGTGTATTTGAATAAAATCCAGCCTGAAAAATCCAATGATATGATAATGGCCCAAATGGATCTAAATCATTAATATAATAAGTACCATTTTCATTGATAGGAGGTATGATTTCTAATACTGCCGAACTATTTGGACTATGATTATTATTAAATAAAATAAAATTTCCTTCACCTGGATATCCTGTAGGAATCCAATTTACACCATGCTGAGCAAATAAACTTTGATCATCACTAGTTCCTCTTCCATAATTTATTGGATTACCCCATCTATATAAAAAGTCTCCTCCCATTCCATATATTCCACCAGCATGAGATGATGATTCTTCTATAGTAGTTGAATGATCAATGACATAAAACTCATTCATATGCCTAGATGAAATAACAATTTGATCCAAAAGAGAGTTATAAGAAATACAATTTAAATGATTCCAATCACCTACACCAGGATTACCACCTCCACCTCCAGAACTTGCTACATTAATATCTAATAATTGTGGATTATCACTGATTATACCATAATTTTCAAAATCAGGACTAATATCTTGAATTAAATGATCCCAAAAATGCCATTTCCAAATTATATTTGCTTGGTTATATCCAACAGGTTCAATTTCTACTATCATATCTAATGTGAATGGTCCATTTAAGGTTTGTTTCCCTGCATTAACTGCATCTTCCTGGGAAATAGTCTCTGAACAAATTGCTAATATATTTCCATTCGGTAAAATCTCAATATCATGGTGAGGGATACAAACACTATCAGGTAATTCATAATCCCATAAAATCTCTCCATCCCATTGTTTTTTTACAAATCTACCACCTGTAGTTCCACCTCCTGGACCACCTTCATCATTTGAATTTTTCCTACAAGGTAGATATAAAATACTATCCGGAGAAAGATATGCTATACTAGAAGCCTTTGTATCATGATTCCATTGATTTACTATATTCTCATCATTATCAATTAAAATTGTTTTTCTATTGGCTCCAGCTTGACCACGAGTTGTAATTAATGTTAAACCATCAAAAGCTTCTGCAAACAAAAAACAATTTATATAAATTATAAAAATTATATTTTTATTATTAAACATAGAAAAATATATTATATATAATACATACTAATTAAGATAATTTCTTAAACTATATGTAACAACAAAATTTTAAAACTTAATAATATATTCTGGAGAATAAATGAATTTACAAGATTTATTAAAAAAAACAGTTGAAGAAGATGCTAGTGATCTACATATAACCGTTGGGTCTCCACCTCGAATTAGAAAAGGTGGCAAATTAATTCCTATATCTGACATAAAACTATCTCCAGATGAAACGAAATCTCTTATTGTTTCAGAAATCAACTCTCAAAACAAAGCAAAATTAGATTCAGGTAGTGAAATAGATTTTTCTATATCAGTACCAGGGATTAGTAGGTTTAGAGTTAATGTATTTAGTCAACGTGGAAATTGGGCTGCTGCATACAGACGATTACCTTTTGAAATTCCATCTATTGATTCACTAGGTCTTCCTCAATCAGTTATTAACTTAACAAAAAGTAGAAAAGGTCTTATTTTAATAACTGGTGCAACTGGAAGTGGAAAATCAACTACTCTTGCAAGTATGGTTCATAAAATTACAAAAGAATTAGAGGGTCATCTTATTACTATTGAAGATCCAATTGAGTATCTTTATCCACATTCTAAAGCTCAAGTGAATCAAAGAGAAGTTGGGCTAGATACAGACTCATTTGCTTCAGGCTTAAAAAGTGCATTAAGACAAGATCCTGATGTCGTTGTTGTTGGTGAACTAAGAGATATGGAATCAATGGGAGCCGCAATTACAATTGCAGAAACAGGACATCTTGTTTTTGGTACTCTACATACAAATACTGCTAGTGGTGCAATTACCAGATTAGTTGATGCATTTCCACCCAACAAACAAGACATTATTCGGATGAATTTATCAATGTCTCTTTTAGCAGTGGTAGCTCAACAATTAATACCTAACAAAATAGGTGAACGATCTTTAGCGACTGAAATTCTAATATCTAACCCAGCAATTAGAGCCTTGATTAGAGAAAACAACATACATCAGATGGAAAACTATATAAAAAGTGGTAGAGAAGAAGGAATGATTCTAATGGATGATTCATTATTAAATTTAGTTAGATCTGGACAAATAGCATCGGATGATGCATTAAGATATTCTGTAGATCAAAAAGGCATGAAATCTCAATTAGATATAATCTCGAGGCAACCTAATTTATAAAATAGCTATCTTTTATTCTTAAAAGATCTTTTTGATCTCGATTTAGTTTTCTTATTTTTAAAGGATCTTGCATTTCTGTTTTGATTAAATGATGATTTTCTGCTATTTATTTTTGGATCATCTTTTGCAACTTCTACTAATAACTTAACACCTCTAATTTTACTATTATTTAAAGCAGCTAAAAGAGCAACCTCCTTTTTTTTATCTATTTCAAAAAAAGAAAAAGTTTTTAAGATTTGAATTCTACCTATAATAGCATCATCAGATTTTAATTTTTCATTAATTATACCAATTAAACTTGCAGGAGTAAGCTTATTTTTTGATCCTAAATTAATATATAAATTCGTAAATAGTTTTTTATCTGTATTACTTTTATTGCTTTTCTTTGATGATTTATTAGATGAAACATTTAAATCTTTTGAGTTTTTATAATATGATAAAAATTGGTTAAACTCAGCAGATACAAAATGTTTAATTAATTCTTCTCTACTCAACCATTCTAATTTCTTATAAATATCTGGTAAAAATTGCTCAATTTGCTTTTCATCTACCTCAACTTTTTCAATTTTATCAATTAATGAAAATAACTGTTTTGTACAAATATCTTTTCCAGATGGCACTTGCTCTCTACTAAAATTAATTTTGAATTGTTTTTCTAATTCTTTAATCTTTCTCATTTCACGCGTATTAATAATTAAAATTGATATTCCCTTGTTGCCTGCTCTACCAGTTCTACCACTCCTATGTACATAAATTTCAGGATCATCAGGAAAATTATAATTAATTATATGAGATAGATTATTAACATCAATACCTCTTGAAGCAACATCAGTTGCTACAAGTAATTGTAATCTATTTTTTCTAAATCTCTCCATTACTTCATCACGTTGAGCTTGAGTCAAATCACCATGTAATGCATCAGCATTATATCCATCCTGCATTAATTTATTTGCAATATCTTTAGTTTCTCTACGAGTTCTACAAAAAATAATCCCATAAATATTAGGATTTATATCAGCTATACGCTTTAATGCTTTATATCTATCTCTAGCTTGAACCATATAATAATAATGATCAACCTGCTTTGTACTTGTATTTATTTTTTCGGATGCAATGTGTTCAGGATTTGTCATGAATTTTTTTGTAATAGATAATATTTTCTTATTCATCGTAGCTGAGAATAAAAGCATCTGTTTTTCATCAGGAGTTTTTTCTAAAATTGAATCGATATCATCTTTAAACCCCATTGATAACATTTCATCTGCTTCATCAAGAATTACACGATCAATATATCTTAATGATAATCTTTTACGTTTAATCATATCCTTAGTTCTACCTGGTGTACCCACAACTATATGCGCTCCTTTTTTCAAGGATTTAATTTGTTTTTCAATACTTGATCCACCATATACAGATACTACATTCAAACCTACTATATATTTAGAAAAATCATTCAAATCTTTTGCAATTTGAATACACAATTCTCTTGTTGGGCATAATATAAGAGTCTGAGGCTTTCTAATATCTAAATTTGTACGGTGGATACTTGGAAGTCCAAATGCACCTGTTTTCCCAGTTCCAGTCTGAGCTGAAGCAATTAAATCAACTTTAGAGTCAATTAAATATGGTATTGTTTTTGATTGAATTGGAGTTGGCTTTATAAATCCTATATCATCAAGAGCATCTAGAATTTCTTTTTTTAAATTTGTTTCAATAAATGTATTCATTATAACGGCCAATAATATAGAATGAGCGGAGTCCCTAAAAGAACAATAATTATTTCTAAAGGCAAACCTAAACGCCAATAATCACCAAATTTATAACCACCTGGACCAAGTATCAATGCATTGCATTGATGACCAATAGGTGTTAAAAAAGCACATGATGCTCCTATTGCAACAGACATAAGAAAAGGATCAATATTAACACCTAATTCAATAGCAATTCCAACACTAATTGGTGCCATAATAAGAGCGGTAGCAGCATTATTTATAATATCAGATAGACACATAGTTATCATCATTATTAATGCAATGATTATCCAGTAAGGCATACCAGAGGTTAAATAAACTAATTTATTTGCAATTAATGTGGTCATACCCGTATTCTGCAATGCATCACTCAATGGTATCATTGAAGCTAATAAAATTATTATTGGCCAATCTATACTTCTATATAAATCTTTAGGCTTTAAAAGTCCAAAAAATATATAAATCAATATTGCCCCAATAAACGAAATAGTTGTTGGAAAAACTCCCAGCATACTTAATAGGATAGCTCCAATAAAAACAGCTAAAGCAAACCCTATTTTAGAAAAAATTCCTAAGTCTATTTCTCTTCTAGCTAAAGGTAGTAATTCTAATTGATTAACATTACTTTTCAAATCATTTTCTGAGCCTTGCAATAAAAGAACATCCCCTAATTGAAAAATTATTTTCCCTAAACGTTTATGAATAGGCTTATTATAACGAGCAACTGCCATTAATGTCATCCTATTAAATGTTCTTCTGCGTAAATATTTTCTCATTCTCCCTATAAGAGGTGAATCTTGAGTTACTACTACTTCCATAAAAGTTGTTTCAATATTTTTAAGTGAGTCAATTCGATGTCTCATTTCTTTAGTAAAACGAACTTTATATTCATCCATAACTTCTTTTAAATCAGAGGGATCAGCCATAGCTAAAAATAAACTATTTTTAGTTATAATATGATTTGGTTTTATAGATTTAGCTTCGTTATTCTCAATTATCTTAAATAATGTTAGTCTATCATTAGTTAATTTATTTATTTCTTTAATTTTAAGACCAATAAACTTAGAGTCTTCCGGAATTCTAATTTCAGTAATATAATCATCAATTTTAAATAAGGAATTTGCTGTTTTTTTCTTTCTATCTTTCGGAATAAGTCTCCAACCAAATAATGAAATAAAAACAACACCAAATAAAGCAATTATTCCACCAACAGGTGTAAAATCAAATAAACCAAATGAGCTTGGTTTAAATTGATCAATATCTATATTCTGTTTTTCAAAATATTTTGCCTCAATAGAGCTTGGATTATCTAATGCTTTTTTTAATATTAAATGTTGCTGTTCAAATCTAACATTTGAAATGATAATATTTGGAGGAGTACCTATCATCGTGATCATACCTCCCAAAATACTAGCAAAAGCTAATGGCATTAATAATAAACTTGGAGATCTTTTTTTCTCCCAAGCAGTTTTCAATGTTACTGGCAGCATTAATGCAAGCGCTCCCACATTATTCATAAAACCTGATAAAATAGCAATTATAAAGCTTAAACCCGATATGTGAGCTGCTTGGTTATTTATATAAGGCTTTATTTTCCTAGATAAAAAATCTACTACACCTGAATTTTTCATTGCAGTACTAA
>MDSZ01031264.1_pt1 | contig 12411 bp, 16 predicted proteins | sample 811201 | NCBI WGS metagenome assembly MDSZ01 (sample SAMN05326647, study PRJNA326480) | marine metagenome | isolation source: seawater | place: Indian Ocean: North | collected 2010
ACAACAACGGAGCAACAAATGAATTTCCCTGAATACGTAAAAGGCGAAAGACAACAAATCATCTTCGGCTTTCTGTCACATTTAGCCGATCATTTCGAGAAAAACTCTTTTTGGATCAAGTCACAGCACACGATCTACAAAGGCAAATTAAACAATATCCCAGAAGTATTTTTGCGTCGTGCATTGTGGCAATATCTCGGATCTGATCAAATGCGTATCACGAACAAATCCAAGTTTGCGCCCTCGATCGCAAATGTCTTAGACTACGTCAAGGCCTGTCAAGGATTCAAGCAGCATTGGCTTTCTGTGCCTCTGGATCAAACCTTTTGTCGAAGTTGTCGCACTGATGACATAGGCAAAGCAGGCGGCTATCGTCATATCTTTTACTATGGCTTTCGTCCTGATATTGGACGCGTTGGTGAGATGACTGCAGGAGGGCATTGCGATTGTGCTTTAGGCCGTCAAATGTCGGGGGCCAGTTATGAGGACGTCATGATCAAAATGCAACAATGGGATCAAAATGCAGAGATCGCGGCTAGTCGTTGGTGCGATGAAAGACAACGCAAATTACAAGCCAGAGAACAAACGAATTATCACTGGGATCATATCATTGCACAAGGCTATGTTAGATACGGCATTGATGAACATGGCGAAGATACCGATCGCCTATATCCTATCTGGGATCATCCATTCTGGCGATCTCCCTTTGGCGAAATGAGTGCAAATCTGTACGGCTTCGATATGCCTGCAGATCTTAGCGCACAGATTCCACATCAAAACCTGACTGCGCAGCGAAAACACGGCAAATTAAGACGTCTAAGAAGAGAACTAGAGCAAGAGAGCACAACGGAGCGCGTAATGCGTCAAATGGGAGATTTCACTCCAAGATAGCCAAATCTTATATAATGCTATATAATCAAGGGAGATCACAACGATCTCCCTTTTTTATTGGAGTAACACATGCCCCCTAGACGTAAGACAAAAGAGATCAGCAAGTCAGACAGAGAGACAGCACACAAAGCCACAGAAGCCGCAACCACGGCCCCAGAAAAGCCAAAGAATACTGTGTGTATACAGTTAAGTCCGGTACAGCTGCAGCAACTTGAAATCATCGCAGAAGTTGCCAACGATGACACGATCGAAGAGTACGCAAAGAAAGTTATCAATCAACATATCGCCGATCGTATGTATCTGATCAGGGGCAAATGATGATCTGCCCTTGCTGCGAGTGTGATCCTTGTGACTGCCACGGAGCAAAGCACAAAGCGATCTGCATATCCATGAATCAAAAAGCAATCAAGCAACTCGACGAACTGCACAACAAGACAGGCAAAAGCAAAAGCCGGATCGTCAGAGATGCAATCGACAAAGAACACAGAGAGGCTAACAAGTGACAGACAAAAGCACGACAGATTCTAACAAAGTAGGCGAGTTTGTACGGATCAATAAACTTCATCCACATGCTAAGAACCCACGACATAACGATCATGCAGTTGAAGCAATAGCCAATAGTATCAAAAGATTTGGATTTACTAGCCCTATTGTAGCCAACAAGGATCACACGATTCTAGCAGGACATACAAGATGGAAGGCGGCCAAGTCGATCGGCCTTGAAACTGTGCCTGTTGTCTATGTCGATCTGTCCCCTGTTGATGCTGAGTTGCTCATGATTGCCGATAATAAACTGGGAGAAAAAGCAGACTGGAATAATGATCAGCTGTCTGACTTACTGACTGGATTAAGGGAAAAGGGGGAGGATCTTGAAATTCTCGGATTCGAAGATGATGAACTTGATGATCTACTTGCTGATCTTGATGATGATTCTGATCCTTTTGGAGATGGAGAAACGCCAGAGGATCAGGGATTTGACGAAATAGATAGCGATCTAGACTTCACATTGCTTAAGGGCAATTGCCTCGACAAGTTGAAAGAACTACCCGACAACAGCATTGATGCCATTGTAACCGATCCGCCCTATGAACTCGGATTCATGGGCAAATCATGGGACGCAACTGGGATCGCTTACTCTGTCGAACTGTGGGCGGAGTGCTTACGCGTATTGAAGCACGGGGGGCATCTTGTCGCCTTTTCAGGATCTCGAACTGTCTTTCCTATGGGAGTTGCAATTGCTGAATCGGGCTTTGAGATCAGGGATATGATCAGTTGGATCTATACTAGCGGATTTCCCAAAAGCCTCGACATATACAAGCACACAGATAAAGACGAGCATAAAGGATGGGGAACTGCCTTGAAGCCTGCGCAGGAGCCTGCAGTACTTGCAAGAAAGCCGATCGATCCTAACTGCTCAAGCATTGCCGAAAATGTCTTGAAATGGGGAACAGGGGCGATCAATATAGATCATGCGCGCTTTGCTTATGGGGATGATTGCAACTTTGGCAACACTGACGAACTAGATCACGAGATCGGGCGCTGGCCTGCAAACGTTTATCAATGCTCAAAGCCACAACGATCAGAGAAAGAGCAAGGCCTCGATCACTTGGCAGGCAAGACGGGAGCAGAAGCAACACATAGGAAAGAGGGATCGGCAGGCCTGAACAATCCAAGAGCGGGCGCAGGACGTACTGCGGACGAAGTTAAGAATTTTCATCCAACTGTCAAGCCGATCAAGTTGATGCGTTGGCTGTGTCGCTTGCTGACTCCACAAGGGGGCACAGTGCTTGATCCATTTCTAGGAAGTGGCACAACGGCAGTTAGCGCAATCCTTGAGGGATTCAATGCGATCGGATGCGAGATGACAGAAGATTATTATCCAATCATTCAAGGCCGCGTCAACTGGGCAAAAGCAGAGCGCAACAAGGAGATCCTAAATGGGGAGAAAGAGCAAACTGACGGATAAAGCCAAAAGGGAGATCCTGCAAGTGATCTCCGTGGGTGGTTCTAAGTCCTTAGCGGCTAAACATGCAGGGATAACTTTAATGACCCTGTTGAACTGGCTTAAGCGAGGCGAGCAGGCAAATAAGGGCACTTATAGAGATTTTTATTTAGAATTTAGACAGGCAGAAGCGCGGCCGGATATTTTGGCAATGGGGATCGTGCATCGTGCCGTCAAAGAGGGAGACGTAGCAAGCGCGCGCTGGTGGCTTGAGAAACGTGCAGGATGGGGGCAACGCGAAGAGCCACAAGTGCAGATATCTATAACTCCGGAAAATATGAGTGTTACGCAACTGCTACAAGAGGCGGAATCAGTCAGTCAGAATCTAAGAGCGATCGCGCCTCCGATCATTGATTTAGACGAAGAATAAAAAACTTTATAAAAAAGTTGACACTGTGTATTTATGTTGATAAGTATATATACATGAGCAATCAAGTTCATACAACAACAAAACAAAACGGAGTCAATCATGACAATCAATCTACAAAATTATTCAGTATGCACAGTTAGTTCATATGCTACATGTCAGTACATAGGCACAGTTCTTAAAAATCACATATTCAACTCGAATGACGTTAGTCTGTGTGGATCTGTAGACTTGAATAAAGATATTTATGAGGCAGAAGAAACCGATCAACTGGTAGAATGCAAATCCTGCGCACGTGCATATGAGAAAATCAAAGCACAGGCAGCGGCACAAAATGCACAATTTGCAACTGTAGAGACAGAGACAGAGATAGAAACAAATATTCCATGTGCAACAAAGACAGAACATATCATCAGTGAACTATCACAGGCAGCACAGAATTTAAGATATGTGCAGGCCACATGTGAAAATGATGAAGAGTATTATAATATATTGACAGTATCAGAATGCAATGAGTTAGATGAAATGTTCGAACGTTTGCAAGAAATCATTACAATTATAAGTGCATAATAAATCAACAACGCAGGGGGGCAGCTGCTCCCCTGATCATCAACAACGGAGATCAATATGATCGTAACATTAACAAACAAACAGCATACTGATCGATCTGTGCAATTTCATTGGATCGATCTTAAAAATCATATATTCACAGTAGTACATGATACAACATTTGTACATGAATTATCTGAAATTATAAATGCAAATGCTCACACGGGGATGTCACAAATTGACGGATGGACTACAAATTTCGATGCGGATACAGAGGCAAAGATCACAGGAAAAATAAGACAGTCAGAGAGCAAGACAGTAGATCAGGAGATCGAAGAGATCAAGGCCAAAGCACAAGAGGCAATCTTAGACGCATATCACGATCGCGATCGCGACACAATGAAGCGGTTAGGATGGATAGTCGAGATCATCAATTTAGTACAACAACAACAAGCCGAAAAGGATCAAAAATGAGCAACGATAATCATACAGAATACAACAGAGAACAGCAACGACAATGGGGCCGCACAATCCTCAGACTAAGAGAATCAGGCAGTTTTGCCGATCTATTGTGTGCAGAAATAGCACATTCAAAACTAACAGTTAGAGAGATAGCAGAACACTGCCAAACGTCAAGCGCATCGATCAACAAGTGGAAAGGGGGCGAAGTATATCCAGCTGTACACTTTCTTTGGCGACTGGCAAAGATCTTGCATCCTGAACACAACACAATAGGCGCATATATGATCTACACACAAAAGATCAATGCAGAAAGATAAGGGGGGGCAGCATGACAAAGTTTATTGCATTGAAATACACTTTTCCAGAGTCAAGCGGGGCAGTGTTGATCAACGTTGATCAGATATCTAGCATTGATCTGAATAATGGCAAAGTATATGTTACTGTCGTTGGTAAAAAGTTTACATATCCTGTCAATCACACGATCCGCGAGATCATCCAGATGATTGAAATTGCAGGGGCGGAAATTGTTAAGCCTGCAAAGAATGATCAAGATTCTGAGATTGTATTGCTCTTTAAAAGACTGATAGACAAATACGAAAACTATTATGATATCAGTCGTGCATTAAAGGCAAAATATCCAGACTTCTATACAACAGATCACATTAACGGAATTGCACAACGGCTTAAAAGACTAGAAAACACGCATGATAATCTTGATTCATATCCACAGAAAAAACAAGTGTTGGATCATCTTAGAGAATTAGATTCTTATGAATCATTGGAGCATTAAAATGATTGCAATCACTGTTACATGCCTATCTCACACCCTAGATCCCTCATTGGCCAATATACGACATAAAAGGAACTGGCGACAATACGATATTAACTGTGAGCATATTGAATTTGTCTTTGCGTCCAATGTCAAAAAAGATCTATGTTTGATCCAGTTGTCTAGTGGCTTGCAACTGACTTGCTTAGAGCCTCAAAGCGAAGTCAGGGAAAAAATCAAAAAAGCCAATTGGCAATTTACGACGAAAGCAATATAATCAATCTGACCTGATTATTTCCTTATTTCAGTTTTGAAGATCCGCAGTATGGCAAGCACTGCGGATCTTCTTTGTTTTTCTATCTCGCTATCTGGCTATCTGTGATATATTCCAAGCATGGACAAGTCAAGCCTTATTAAGTACCTGCAGATCAATCAGAAGTTAGAACAGATCGCAAAAGAGTATCCTTTAGCCCTTGCGCGGCTTTGGACACCACATTGTCATAGATGGGATGGATTAGCCAGTAAGTCAGACAGAATAAGAGGCTGCGGCCGCCCTATGCAGTTCGTTGGCAATGGGATCTATACTTGCAAGGCCTGCGATATAACAGAGAAACGCACAAGCCAAAGAGAAGCGATCCTTAATGTGCTGCGACACTCAGAGGCCTTTTTATTATCAGGGGGTAACAGATCAGGAAAGACGGAATCAGGCGCGGGCATGTTGTCTGTAGCCTTTGCCGCTGGATCTGGTGAGTGGTGGGTGCGTGAGTGGATGCAGATCAATCAGATCCCTCTTGACTTGATACCACAGGAGCCTAGCGAAGTTTGGGTGTCTGCTCTGTCTTATGGCGATGCATTGACATATCTACGGCCAAAGATCGAAAAATATTGCCCTGTTAACACTCGCTTTGTAAGATGGAAAGCACAAGATCGGGCGCATGCTTTGCTTCCAAACGGGGGCAAGATCTTGTCAATGTCTGCAGAATCTGGACGCGAAAAATTCCAAGGCGGATCGGTGTCTCTTGTCGTGCTTGATGAAGAGCACCCAAAAGATATATTTGACGAATCAATGCTGCGCTGTATTGACAAGCGGGGAAAAGTAGTCTGTACAATGACACCTTTAAAAGGGATCACGTGGGTACATGATGTATTTATCGAGAATCCGCAGATCGGTTACGGCTGCTATTCGATTTCTGGGCTTGATAATCCTTTTGTGTCTAGTGTCAAGATGCGGAAGGCGATCGCGCACATGTCAGAGGCAAGCCAACGATCGCGCCTGTTTGGAGAGTTCACAAATCAACAGGGCCTAGTTTATCTTGAGTTCGATCGAAATGTGCATGTCGTTGAGGCCTTTGATATTCCCGATCATTGGCCTCGAGATCGTGCGATCGACTTCGGAGTGCGTAACCCTTTTGCATGCTTGTATTTTGCGCATGATGAGCGCGATGACGTGCTGCATGTCTATCGTGAATATTATCAGACTGAAAAGACAAGTCTAGAAAACGGGCGCGCGCTTAACAACATTGCAAGCCGCTTCAATGAACAATATCGATGGACAGTAGCCGATCCGGAATCAAGAGACGGCCGGATCACACTGCAAAGAGAATGCGGGATCGAAAACAAGCCCGCGCCGAAACATATCGGAGTGGTTGAAACGATCAACTGGGTAAAAGAACGATTGGCACTAGATAGCGCAGGCAAGCCGCATTTAGTGATCCATGACAATTGCAAGCAGTTGATCCGCGAATTTCGCCTTTACAAGTGGGCAAAGAGTGCCAAGGGCGATCGGCCTGTCAAAGCCCACGATCACGCATTGGACGCGCTCAGATATCAGATCGCATTTTTGAAACGCTGGCAAATGCATCAATAGGAGGGCAGCATGTCACAAGATCTAACACACTTCGCCCGTTGGCTATTGGGCATCATGAACCGCAACAATATTACAGTCGAGGCCTTAGCAGATCGATCGGGTGTAAGTCGAAAAGACGTGCGCAACTGGATTCGTGGCAATAGTATCCCGAAAACTGCGTATTTTGTCTTTTTGCTCAAGGCCTTAAGCCAGCTGATCCAATGTGAAGAAGAAATTCTATACAGTACAGCAAGCGAGGCGATCTTGCGAGATAGTTGAGAATATCGAACTAATAGACTTTTGTGAATATATTATTGTAAAAAAGATCTATTGTTTTGTGTAAATATGTTGACAATACTATTTTTATGCAATAAGATAAGAATATAAGCAATGAGGCTTATAAAACAACAACGGAAAACAAAATGACTATCAATCTTTCAAACGGCTCTTTTCAAACAAACGCAATCTCAATCTTCTGTGCACGTGATGAACTTGGATACTGTGTATCCATTGAAATGGATAACGGGATCACAATAAATTTTGAAGTAAAGAGAAAATCAGAAGTAACAGAAGAGATTGCTAATATTGTTAAGTTTTACGGATATGCAACAAGCATCAATTTTTCGAAGTTCGATTCTAAAGATTGGGTATAATCAATCAACACTGTGATCGGGGGCGGCCTGTGCTGCCTCCTGTCTAACTATAGGGGATAAAATGGATCTGGATCTACGACAAAACCTAATCAATCATATACTAAATGCCTTCTTTGATGATCTGTATGCAGCCGAAGAGAATCCCACAGAGCAAAAGAAGATTCTGGATCGTGTGACAAACTGCGAGGCGCGCGCAATCTATGGACATTATAACAATCTGATCAATAGTCATCACATTGTCGCCTCGATACAAACAAAGGGCACAAATCAATCTTATGCTGTATCCTTGACAGATCGGGGCGCGTTGTGTCGTTGTGCGGATTACGAGTTCAGGAAAAAGCCGCGGGGCCAGTTTTGCAAGCATATTATATTTTTGTGTCTTGCATTGACGGGGCAAGTTGAAAGACCAGAAATCGAGCCGATCAAATGAGGGCCTATACAGCTGCATTGCCAAACAAAGCAACACAGGCAATCATTGATCAGATCTTCCCAGATATGCGCTTTATGTTGTCGCCTGCCTGCCTTAAGTCATTTGGACGATCTAGGGAGTGGCTATTGTACGATCGCGGCTATGCGCTCGACAATGGCGCATTTAGTTATTATAAGCGGGGGCTTGACTTCGACGGGGGCGCATTTCTGGCAATGTGCGACAAGTACGCAGATCGATCAGATTGGATCGTGATTCCTGATAAAGTCGGAGACTGGCAAGAGACTGTTAAAATGTGCATGCGTTGGACTAACATATTGATCAGTTATGAGCGGCCTTTGATGCTTGTAGCGCAGGACGGTTGCGAAGTTGACAATTATCAAGCAATCCGATCGGCTATGTCGTCAAGCATTTACGGAGGCATTTTTGTAGGGGGATCGACCGATTGGAAATTGCAACATATGCAAGCCCTAGCGACTATCTGCACAGAGAAATCAAAGATCTGTCATGTTGGACGCGTCAACAGTAGGCGCAGGATCTTGCAATGTGATCAAGCAGGAGTGCACAGTTTTGACGGATCGGGATCTAGTCGCTTCAATCCTACAGCTTTGATTGTATGCAAGACAATGCGAGATCTGGATCGTCAATATAAACTTTTTTGATCTTTTTTGAGTAAAAGTGTATAAATATGTTGACACTCAAAAGAATATGCCTTATGATATATATATAAGCAATGAGGCTTATATAACAACGGAGTTCATCATGTCATTAGACTGGAACATAACAAAACTAGATGATTCATTCGCTTTTATCATCTGCAACGACAATCACCCACTACACCAAAGTATTATCAACAATGGATCAGATACATGGTTCTTAGATGATGATGGATCATTAAAATGTATGAATCCATTTGTCAGATTTATGATTTGGGAAACACTAGCGGCCAAGTGTAACAAAGTTACAAAATCAAATGTTAATAGATGGATGGAACATTTAAAAAATGCATATCTTGAAAAAGATGGTATTTTTGCAGATTCCGCATTTGACGAAATTGTTGCAGTTTGGACTGATGAGGGCTGGATATATCGATCACCAACTGAAGCCGATATAATCAACTGTATTGGTTTGAAAACAAACGCATAATTTAGCAAACGACAAGGGGGGCAAATTGCCCCCCTTGTTTATTTAGAAATCAACACACTGTCAAGATCGATCAATATCTGATATAGTGCAATCATCAACTGGAGATCACTATGTCAAATAAGACGACAGAAATACAGCAAAAATCGATTCTAGCTAACTGGCTGCCTAGTTTTATCCTACGCGCCTTTGGACAAGTTGAAAGCAATCCTAAGGCTCCAGAGCATGGCGCATCGTGGGCAGTGGGCAATGGAGTAAGTCCAACATTTAGCCCCCGTCAATCTATGGCCGTATTTGGGAAACATGCTTACACACATGCATGTGTTACAAGAGCAAGTCAAGATATTGCGAACTTACCGATCAAACTTCTATCAGGCAAAGGCGAGCAACAAACAGAGATCGACGAATCGCCATTGCTTGATCTCTTCGATCAACCGTCTACGAATATGGACGGCTATCTTTTTAAGGAACAGTTGATCGTTGATCTGATGATGACGGGTAATTGTTATATCTTGATTGTTGGCGATCTGTCGCGTCCTACAAGCCTATATCGATTGCATCCTGAAAACGTGCGCATCATTCCTGATCCCGTCAAGATGATACAGGGCTATGAATACAACGACGGAGGATCTACAGCTGTCTATCCCGTCGATCGTGTCATACATACCCGATCGGCCTCGTGGGATATTAACAGCAACGGCGAGTTATACGGATCAGGACTTGTCGAGGCATTGAACGAAGAGATCACAGCAGATATCAACGCGCAGCGCATGGCCTCAAGTGTAAGCAAGCAAGGCCGGCCGGATGTGCTTTTATCGCCTGCAGATCCTGCGGATATTTGGGATCGTCGACGTCGTCAAGAGATTACGCAGGCATATAAAGCAATGACAGAATCGGGCGGGGCAATGGCTTTGAGTGGACAAATCAAAGTTGAAACGTTGAATCTTTCGCCTCGTGATCTAGAGTTTCAAGCCCTGCGCACGATGGTAAGGGAAAACATCAGCGCAGTTTGTGGGGTTCCTTCAACTGTGCTTGGCTTGCCAGATGCCAATTACGCAACAGCACGACAAGCAACGATTACTTATTGGGAGATCCAACAAAAGCGAGCAAAGAAGATCGAACAAGCAATGACGAGGATCGCGCGCCTTGTTGATCCGTCGTATTCTGTACAGATCGATTTTTCAGGGATCGACGCATTGCAAGCAATCCGCACTGAGAAACTTGAAAGAATCGTGCGACATATTGAAAACGGCATGAGTGCAAGCGAGGCCTATGCTTATGAGGGCTTAACAGATAGCCCCTTTGGAGAAAGTCAGACAGATAGCCAGACAGAAGCAGATCAGGCAATCGAGCAAGCACTGACTGCCTTACTGACTAAGGCCAAAGAAGACGATCTAGCCAAGATTGGCAACATGAAAGAGGCCTTTGAAGAGTTGCCAGAATCCGCAAAAAAAGCATTGACACGCAAAGCCACAGAACACAACGAGAAAGTAGAACAGGACAAAGCCAAGACGACAACAAAGTTTAGGCTAGCCGTTGTTTATTGGCGCGGGATCGGGGCCTACAAAACGAATCCTAGCAGTGTGCGCCCTAGTGTGAATAGTCCTGAACAATGGGCAATGGGTCGCGTAAATTCCTATCTATACGCATTGAGAAACGGCAGATTTAGAAGCGGCAAACATGATACAGATCTATTGCCTGCAGATCATCCAATGGCAGGCGACGACGAAAAAAAAAACATTGACGCGTTAGAAATTCGTGGATCTGTTGGCGATGTTGATCCTACTAACTTCCCAGATGATGGCGAGGATCAACAAGTCGCATTGAGAAATTCAGAATATGAACGATTCCCACACGCAGAAGCCCAAGATCTCAAAGATAATTATCCGGAGATCTGGAACAAGGGCGGCAATATTCTAGGCAATAAGCAATACAATCGCCTCAAGCCTATAGCCGAAAGAGATAGTAGCATAGCTCAGACAGAGACAGAAGAAAAGGCTATTAGATTGCGCGAAGCATGGGCGGCTCGACACTTTCGAGATTATCGATTAGCCGGTGTTGTCGCTCAGATTAAATGGCTTGTTGTCGGATCTCGTGGACTAGATCACATGAGAGCAGTAATCAGAGCAGAGAAAAACCGCCTTGAAGCCAAGCAAGCACGCACAACAGAGCAAAAGGATCGACTGTGGCAAAACTGGCTCGAGCGCACTTATGAACCTGCACAACGTCAAATCATGAGAGCATCACAGATCTATCTAGAAGATGCTGCTCAACGATATGCAAGACGTGCCGAAACACTTCGCACGCAGTTGATCGAGCAACAAAGCAAGGCGATTGATTATGCAACTATTTTGGGCCGTGCAACAGAGATCGAAGCAATCCGATCGATTATTGGGCGCGCATATCGATCGATCTATTTCTTGACAGGCAATGACCAAATAGAAGAATTGTACAGACTGATCGGAGCAACACGACCGCTTGATTTTTCATTCGGTGAAAGACAGATCGACGAACGACAGATCGCCAAGCTGGCCCGTCAAATCGTTAATACAAATGAAAAGCAAGTTAAGCGACTTGTTAGAAGAGGAATAACAAACGGCCTGCCAAATGCAGAGATAGCCAGACAGATAGCCAATGCAACAACTTTCAGCGAATCCAGAGCGCAGCGAATAGCCCAGACTGAAACGACAAAGGCGATCAACACTGCAACGAATGAAGCTTATAAAGAATTTCAGGAGGCGGAAAACGTGCAAGTTATGAAAGAGTGGATTTCTAGCCGTGATGATTCAGTCAGACAAGCACATGCAGATCTTGACGATGGCGATCCGATCCCCGTTGATTCTGACTTTGAGATCGACGGATATAGCGGCGCCGCTCCTGCCTCTTTTGGCGATCCTGCTATGGATATTAACTGTAGATGCACGATTGCGCCTGTAATAGTAGAGAGCCAAAAATGACAGATAAACAACGCGATAACATGCAACACTTCGACGGGGATAACATGATTTTAACTTTCACAATAATCGGCTTAACTGGCATAATAGTAGGGGGAGTTAGTACTGCCTTCGTAATCAATAAACGATCTGCAGATTCTGATCCTGTTGTCGTTGTTGCTGATCCTGTGGCAGGAGATCAGCAGGAAGTTATCAAGCAGTTGACAAATCTTGATATGCTCGTTGAGCCTTGCAGCACAAAATACATCAATGAAAACAGTGATTTACTTTGCAGGGAAATGTATTGCAGAGTAATGACGCGCGGCATTGATAGCAAGACAAGCGGCCAAGAGTGCGAAGAGATCAGCA
>MDSZ01160147.1_pt1 | contig 12411 bp, 11 predicted proteins | sample 811201 | NCBI WGS metagenome assembly MDSZ01 (sample SAMN05326647, study PRJNA326480) | marine metagenome | isolation source: seawater | place: Indian Ocean: North | collected 2010
TATTCATAATTTAATAATATTTTATTTAATTCCATATTTACAAGGATTATTTCAGATAATATTATCGCAATCATTATATTGCCTTTTTTTATATATAATGAATATTGTAATATATGAAAAATTATTTAAGCTTTGAAAATCAAATTAAAAATATTGAAGTAGAGTTAGATAAACTAAAGGACCCATATAACAAAGAAGGTATTTCCACCGTTGATACTGGTAAAATTAATAAATTGCAATTAGATCTGGACATTAAATTAAAAGAAATTTATTCTAACCTTGATCCATGGCAAACCACATTAGTTGCTCGACATGAAGACAGGCCAAAATCAAAATTTTTTATTGATAATCTCTTTAAAAATTTCTTTCCTTTAGAAGGAGATCGATTATTTGGCGAAGACAAGTCATCAATAGCTGGATTAGCAAATTTTGAAGGACAATCTGTAGTCGTTATCGGACAAGAAAAAGGTGATGATCTTAACTCAAGAATTGAAAGAAATTTTGGGATGATGAGACCAGAGGGATACCGTAAATCCATAAGATTAATGAAAATTGCAGATAAGTTTGGTTTACCAGTTATAGTATTTATAGATACACCAGGAGCCTACCCAGGTGTGGGAGCGGAGGAAAGAGGCCAAGCAGAGGCAATAGCCAAATCAATCGAATGTTCGCTAACAATTGGCGTTCCCACTATTTCAATAATTATAGGAGAGGGAGGATCAGGCGGAGCAATAGCTTTGGCGTCTTCTAACAAAATATTAATGTTCGAAAATGCTATTTATTCAGTTATTTCTCCAGAAGGATGTGCATCAATTTTATGGAGAGATCCCAAAAAAACTCTAGAGGCCGCTACAGCGATGAAAGTTACTTCCAAAGATTTACTCAAATTAAAAATCATCGATGAAATTATTCCAGAGCCAATTGGTGGAGCACATAGAGATAGAGATCAAATACTTTTACAAGTAAAAAAATCAATAAGTCGAAATTTATTAGAACTTAACACTTTGTCCAGACATGAAATCATTGAGCAAAGAAAAACTAAGTTTTTAAGTATTGGAAGGGATAAGGGCTTATCTAATGATGCTTTATCGTCAGAGGATTTATTTTCTGATGGTGTAACTAAAATTTTCAATATGAATAGAAATATTGGAAAAAAAAAAATATATATCTTGTCAACAGTTATTTTATTAAGTCTTTTATTTTTTACAATTTTCCAATTATACTTTAGATAGAGATCCGCAGCAATGTTTATACTTTTTGTTTGAACCACAAAAGCAAGGCTCATTTCTTCCAATTTTTTTTTTTATTTTCAGTTGTTTTTTTACCTAAATTTGTTTCTACTATATCCTCAGCAATTCTTAAGTTTAACAATAAAACTAAAGTATCTTGTCTAATTTTGGATAACAAATTTTCAAACAATTCAAAAGATTCTTTTTTATATTCAACTAACGGATCTCTTTGCCCGTATGATCTTAATCCAATCACTTGTCTCAGTTGCTCAAGATATTGGATGTGATTTTTCCAATTTAGATCTATAATTTGTAAAAACACCTTCCTCTCCAGATCATTATTGCCCAACTCAGATATTTTAGAAGTTCTGTATTTTCTCCTCTCTAAAAATTTCTCTTTAATGGCAGCAACTGTTTCATTTTGACTAGATGAGAAAATTTTATTTAGATAATTTTTATCATTGCTTTGGAGTAAAACTTCAAATTTACTTTTCAAACTTTTATTTTTTTCGAGATCTACAGATTTGTTTTTTTCTATTGAAACATGTTTAATTTCGTCTTCAAGAAGCTTATCTATAAATTGAGTTATATTCTTTGCAATTAAAATTTCTTTTCTTTGGTTAAATATTACTTGTCTTTGATCATTGAGCACGTTATCAAATCTCAGAAGTGATTTTCTTATATCAAAATTTCTAGCTTCCACTTTCTGTTGAGCTCTTTCTAAAGCCTTGTTAATCCAAGGGTGGTCAATACTTTCACCATCTTTAAGTCCAAGTTTTTCTAGCATCTTATTAATAGACTCAGAACCAAAAATTCTCATTAAATCGTCCTCTAAACTCACAAAAAAGATTGAATTTCCCTCATCACCCTGTCTTCCTGATCTCCCCCTTGCTTGATTATCAACTCTTCTAGACTCCATTCTCTCTGTGCCAATAACATATAAACCTCCAAGTTTTTTAACTTTATTTTTTTCATCATTAGAATCGATATTGTTTTTTCCTCCTAGTTTAATATCAACACCTCTACCTGATATACTTGTAGTAATTATAACTGAATTTAGCTTACCTGCATTTGCTATAATCTCAGCCTCCTTCTCATGATTCTTTGCATTTAAAACAGTATGCTCAATTTTGTTTTTCTTTAACAGTTCTGAGTATATTTCTGATTTATCTACGCTTGATGTAAAAACAAGAGCAGGTTGCCCTCTTTTATTACAATCAATTATTAAATCAATAATTGCTAATTGTTTTTCTTTTTCTGTTCTATAAATTTTATCATTAAAATCTTTCCTTATCATTTTTTTATTAGTCGGAATTGATACAACTTTTAAATTATAAATTTCAAAAAACTCTTGGCTTTCGGTTAATGCTGTACCAGTACATCCAGAAAGTTTTTTATACAACTTGAAATAATTTTGATAAGTGATTGAAGCAAGTGTTTGGTTCTCTATTTCTATTTTAACATTCTCCTTTGCCTCAATTGCTTGATGTAGTCCATCTCCATATCTTCTACCCTCTAGTATTCTACCAGAAATCTCATCTACAATTTTAATTTTATCATCCTCTAATACATAATCTTTGTTCTTTTTAAATATAAAGTTGGCTTTTAAAGCTTGATTTACATGGTGGACTAAATGAAGATTTTTAGGATCATAAAAATTTTTGTTTTTAAGAATTCCTATATTATTTAAAGCACTTTCAATATTATCAATACCAGTATTTGACAATATTATACTTCTATCTTTTTCATCAATTTCATAGTCAGAAGATTTTAAATTTTTTACAAACTTATTTATTGATTTATACTGTTTGCTTATATCTTCTGCTTGACCGGAAATGACAAGAGGTGTCCTTGCTTCATCTATTAAACATGAATCAATTTCATCAACAATTGCATAAAATCTATTTCTTTGAACAATTTGTTTTAATGAGAGTCTCATATTGTCTTTTAAATAATCAAAACCTAGCTCACTGTTAGTTGCGTATGTAATATCACAATTATAATTTCTTAATCTTTCAATTTCATCTTGGTTGTTATTAATAAATCCACAACTCACTCCTAAAAAATTATAAATTTTGGACATTTCTTCACAGTCCCTTTTGGCAAGATAATCATTTACAGTAACAATATGGACGCCCTCGCCAAATAATGAATTTAAATATGCAGCTAATGCTATTGTAATTGTTTTACCTTCACCAGTTTTCATTTCTGCAATTTTGCCTTGATGTAAAACTATTCCTCCCAGTATTTGTACATCGAAATGTCTCTCTCTCCTTTGTCTTTTTGAGGCTTCTCTTACTAGCGCAAATGCTTCACACAAAATTTGCTCTGTCATTTGTTTATTTATTAATTTTGATCTTAAAGAGGCTGTTTTTAATGGGAAATCTTTATCATCCAATTTAGATATTTCATTTTCAAGACCATTTATTTTCTTTAATAGACCTTGAATTTTATCAATTTCATTTTGGTTGCTACTCTTAAAAATTTTACTAATAAAACTAATTGGATTAAGCATTTTTTAATTTTTCATATACATTAATAATTAAATAATTATATAGTTATTAACTTAAAAATTTAAATATATGGCAATAAATTTAAGCAATTTTTTGGTTTCTAAAAAAGATAGGTCAAAAATGGCAGACTTTCAAGATTTAGACCACCTTGATGGATTATCAATCTCTGTAACGTCTGCAAATTTGTATAATAACAGCAGGGACGACCTTGTGTTATTTTACTTTAGAAATGGGGCCGAGCATGCTTCATTATACACCAAGTCTAAAATAATTTCGGAAAATATAAAATGGAACCTATCAATTAAAAATAAAAAAATTAAAGCGCTAATAGTTAATTCGCGTAACGCAAATTGTCTAACAGGATCAAAAGGGTACAATTCTTTAAAAGAAATTGCGGAGGAAGCCGCAAAACAATTAACAATTAAGCAAAAAACTGATGAGGATGATCCAAAAAAAATAAACTCCAAAGAAATAATATTTGGTTGTACTGGTACAATTGGAGAGCCATACCCTTTAACCAAAATTAAATCATCAATAAAAGATCTTGTAGACAAAATAAAATATACTCAAAATAAATACTTATGGATTAAATCCGCAATGAGTATTCTTACAACAGATTTAAAACCTAAACTAGCAATGGAGGAATGCAAAATTGGAAAGACTAAAGTTAAAATTTATGGTATTGCCAAAGGGTCAGGAATGATCTTTCCAAACATGGGTACAACTCTTGCATATATTTTCACGGATGCAAATTTGTCCTCAAGTATTTTAAAAAAAATGTTAAAAAAAAACATAACCAATACCTTTAATGCAATTACATGCGATGGTGACACAAGCACAAATGATATGATAACATTCTTTTCTACTGGAACTGCTAAAAATAAGTACATTACTAATACTAACGACGCTAAATTAAAAGAATTTGACAAAGCTGTTAATAGTGTATTATTAAATTTGGCTAAAAGAGTTGTAAGTGACGGAGAAGGAGCGTCTAAATTTATACAAATAGATGTATTAAAATGTAAATCGGAAGAAGACGCGAGAAAAATAGCTTTCTCAATTGCTAACTCTGCTTTGGTTAAAACCGCAATTGCTGGAGAGGATCCAAACTGGGGAAGAATAATGATGGCTGTTGGTAAAAATGATATAGAATTAAATATTAATTCTATAAATTTATCTTTAGGCGATTTTAAGATCTTAGAAAAAGGCCAAGTTGCCAAGAACTATTCAGAACACAATCTTAAATCTTATATGAAAAATGATTCAATAAAAATTATATTAGAAATAAACACAGGGAATAAAAATTTTACTTGTTATACAATGGATTTTACAAAAAAATATTTGGAAATTAACTCTGATTACAGAAGTTAAAATATGATCAAATATAAACTTAAATGTGAAAGCTGTAAAAAATCATTTGATAGTTGGTTTTCTTCATCCTCAGAATACGAAAAACTAAAAAAGAAAAAATACCTTAATTGCCACTTTTGTAATTCAAATGAAATTATTAAAACTGTAATGGCACCTAACATATTAAATTATAATGATAAAAAAGAAAAAAAAATAAGAAAAAAAAATGATATTAGGAAAAGAATATTGGAATTTCAAAACTTTATTAAAAAAAACTTTAAAAATGTTGGTAAAGATTTTGCTTATGAAGCTAGATCTTTACATTATAGCAATGAAAAAAAATCTAAAGGAATTTATGGGAGTGCAACAAAAAAACAGATTAATGAATTACAAGAAGAAGGTATCGAAACCCATGTATTCCCATGGATCGATAATAAAAATAATTAAATTTTTCTAAACTTCGACATATAATTTACGTTATAATCTGACGAAAGATTCCAATCTCTCGTGAAAACATTATATTTTACACCTTTAGTTTCATCTAAAGTTAAAGAATTTTGTTTACATATTTGTTCAAGTTTGTCTGGAGTTATAAACATATTCCAATCATGTGTGCCAATTGGTAACCATCTTAATACATACTCTGCACCTAAAATTGCAAATAAATAGGATTTTAAAGTTTTATTTAAAGTTGCTACGAACATTATTCCATTTTTTTTTAAAAACTTAGAGCTTTGTTTTAAAAAAAAATTAACATCTTCAACATGCTCCACAATTTCCATATTTAAAACAACATCAAATTTTTCTTTTGAAATAAAATTTTCAGGTGAAGTACAATAATAATTTATTTTTAAACCACTTACTTTGGCATGTGTTTTTGCAATTTTAATATTCTTCTCGGAGGCATCTATACCGGTAACTTTTGCTCCTAATTTTGATAAAGGTTCGCATAGCAGGCCTCCACCACAACCTATATCTAAAATTTTAATATTTTTGAGCTGAGCACCTCTAGTTTTTTTTTTGAACTCTTTTAATATACTAGTTTTAATGTAATCCAGTCTCACAGGATTGAATTTATGTAAAGGTTTAAATTTTCCATTAGGATCCCACCATTCCGAAGCCAATTTTGAAAATTTATCAATTTCTTTTTTATTAACGGTAATATTTTTCATTAATAGTTGACTTTTTATTTATGATAATATCTATCTAAATATAAAATTTAAAAAATATATCAATGAAAATAATTGTCTTAAAATTTGGTGGAACATCTGTAGGAACCATAAAAAAAATCACAAAAGTGGTAAAAATAATTGCTTCATACGTAAAAAAAAAATATAAAGTAATTGTTGTTTCTTCAGCGATGAGCGGAGTTACAAACCAATTATTACAAAAAACAAAAAAGATTTCACAAATTTTTCCAAATGATGAAAAAGATGTGATTTTATCAACTGGTGAGCAAATATCGTGTGCTTTGATAGCTGGCAAGTTAAGAGAAATGGGCTACAAATCCAGGTCTTGGCTAGGATGGCAGCTACCAATTATAACTAATGGCAATTACAGTTCTTCTAGAATAGTCAAAATCCAAAAAAATAAAATAATTAGTTACCTCAAATTAGGAGGAATACCAATTGTGACAGGATTCCAGGGAGTAAACTCTGATTTTAGAATAACAACGCTTGAGAGAGGTGGTTCAGATACAAGTGCAATATTGTGCGCAAAATTCTTTAAAGCTGAAAAGTGTATAATATACACTGATGTTGAAGGTATTTACACGACAGACCCAAATCTAACAAGAACTGCAAAAAAAATTAAAAAAATATCTTACGAGGAAATGCTTGAGATGGCGTCACTTGGTGCTAAAGTGATGCAACCAGCATCAATTCAAGAGGCAAGAATTAATAGAATTGAAATAGATGTTAGATCAACCTTTTCAAAAAAAAAAGGAACTATCATTACTAAAAAAAGAAATATTCTAAGCAAAAATCCAATAAGAGGAATTTCATTCACAAAAAATGATGCAAAATTAACTTTAATAGGAGTAAAAGACAAACCAGGTGTAGCGGCATCTATCTTTAAACCATTGTACGAAAATTCGATTAATGTAGATATGGTAGTACAAAATATTTCAGCTGATAGCAGAGAAACAGACTTAACATTTACAGTTAGATTAGAGGATTTGATTAAAACTCGAAAACTTTTAGAAAATAACACTTTAATAAAATTTAGAAAATTAGTAATAAATAAGAATGTATCTAAAGTATCTATTGTAGGTGTTGGAATGATAACAACGCCTGGAATCACTTATAGAATGTTTAGATCTTTGGCAAAAGAAAAAATTAATATAGAGGTTATCTCTACTTCTGAGATCAAGATATCTGTATTAATTAAAAAAAAAAATTTAAAAAAATCTGTTGAAATACTCCACCAAGAATTTAAATTGAACAATAACTTATGAGCTTAAGACCATATAGAACAATTATTAAAAGAAAATCTAAAGAAATTAAAGTAGGAAATGTAAAAGTCGGTGGTTCAAATCCTATATCTGTACAATCAATGACTAACACATTAACTACAGATGTTATCGCGACAGTTAAACAAATTGAGGGTTTAGTTAATGAAGGAGCAGACTTAGTTAGAGTATCCTGTCCTGATGAAGACTCAACTAAAGCACTTAAAGAAATTTGCAAACACTCCAAGGTACCAATAATTGCAGATATACATTTCCATTATAAAAGGGCTTTAGAGGCTGCGGATAATGGTGCTAAATGTCTTAGAATTAATCCAGGGAATATTGGAGGTAAAGATAAATTAAAAGAAATAATTAACTCAGCAAAATATAACGGTTGTTCAGTAAGAATCGGAGTAAATTCAGGTTCTTTAGAGCAAGATATACTGGAGAAATATAAAGAACCTTGTCCTGAAGCTTTAGTCGATAGCGCAATAAGAAATATAAAATTAATAGAAGATAACAACTTTGATCAAATTAAAATCAGCGTTAAGTCTTCTGATGTTTTTTTATCGATCGCGGCATATAGGCAACTATCAAAAAAAACTGATTACCCTTTACATTTGGGCATTACTGAGTCTGGTAGTTTTATTCCTGGAAGTGTAAAATCGTCTATTGGTCTAGGAGTTTTGCTTTTAGAGGGCATAGGAGATACTCTTAGAGTATCTTTATCAGATAACCCCATAAAAGAAATTAAAATTGGAAATGAAATTTTAAAGTCACTTAATTTAAGATCAAGAGGAGTAAAAATAATTTCTTGCCCTTCGTGTGCAAGACAAGGATTTGATGTAATAGAAACCGTAAAAAAACTCGAGGAAAAATTAGCACACATCAAGACTCCAATAACACTCTCTATTATTGGATGTGTTGTAAACGGACCTGGTGAGGCCTCTCAGACAGAAATAGGCATAACTGGAGGCGGGAAAGATAGTAATATGTTATATCTTAATGGCATTCAAAATAAAAAAATCAAAAATGAAGAGATCATATCTCAAGTAGTATCTCTTGTGGAAAAAAAAGAAGCTGAAATACTCAGTAAAAAGTAAACAATGATACCTTTGGACAAAGTAAGGGAGATCATCTCTAGACATAAACTTTTAGAAGATAAATTATCTTCTGATAAAATCGATAAAAAAAATTTTGCTAAAATTTCCAAGGAATATTCAGACCTTAGTGAAATCTTAACAAATGCTAAGCAATACTTATGTTTTGATAAAACTGTAATAGATCTTGAAAAAATATTAAATGATACAGAATCCGATCAGGAGATGAAAAATTTAGCAAAAATTGAACTAGATGATATTTTAAAAAAAAAAATAATTAATGAAAAAAAATTAAAATTATTTTTACTCCCAAAAGATGATGCAGATAAGAAAAATGCGATAATAGAAATTCGTGCTGGAACAGGTGGTCTCGAGGCGAGTTTATTTGCAGCGGACTTGTACAAAATGTATGAAAAGGTAAGTAGTAAAAAAAAATGGTCACTAGAAGTGATAAGTATTTCAAAAAGTGATGCTGGCGGATTAAAAGAGGTTATAGCTAGTGTTAAGGGAAATAACATTTATTCCTCGCTCAAATTTGAAAGTGGGGTACACAGGGTTCAAAGAGTTCCTGAAACTGAAACTCAGGGAAGGGTTCATACTTCAGCCGCAACCGTAGCAGTTCTCCCTGAAGCTGAGGAGGTCGATGTTAAAATTGATGACAAAGATTTAAGGATCGATGTTTTTAGAAGTAGTGGACCAGGCGGTCAAAGTGTTAATACCACAGATTCTGCTGTAAGAATTACGCATATACCTTCAGGCATAGTCGTCAGTCAGCAAGATGAAAAATCGCAAATTAGAAATAAGGAAAAAGGTCTTAAAATTTTAAGGTCAAGAGTCTATGAGTTAGAGAGAAAAAAATTGGAAGATGCAAGATCAAAAGATAGAAAAAGTAAAATAGGCACAGGGGATAGATCAGAAAGGATTAGAACATATAATTTTCCACAAGGTAGAGTAACGGACCACAGGATAAATTTAACCCTTCATAAACTAGAAGATTTTATGGAAGGAGAAATGTTTGATGAAATTGTTGATACCCTGAATTTACACCAACAAGAAGAGGAATTAAAAGTTTTAGGTAAATGAATTTATTCCAAGCATTAGATACAGGTTATAATATATTAAAATCAACTCAAAAAAATAGTTATAAAATTGATACAGAACTTTTGTTGAGTGATAGTTTAAATATTTCTAGAGAAAACTTGATACTTAATCTAAATAAGGAGATTGATTCTAAGAGATTTATTAGTTTCTTATCAAAAATAAAAAGAAGAAAAGCTAACGTACCAATTGCTTATATATTAAAAAAAAAAGAGTTTTGGAAGAATAAGTTTTATGTTGATGAAAATGTCCTAGTTCCCAGGCCAGAAACTGAACACTTGGTAGAGGAAACACTGAGTTTTATTTTAAGAAATCAAAAAAAAAGATTACTAGAAATTGGAGTTGGATCAGGCTGTTTGATAATATCTATTCTAAAAGATAGAAAAAATTGTTCTGCAGTCGCTATAGACAGCTGTAAAAAGGCAATAAAAATAGCAAAAATTAATGCAAATTTACATCAAATTAAAAATAGAATCAAAATTTTTAAAACAGATGTTGACAAGTTTAATACAGGTAAATATGATTTGATAATAAGTAATCCTCCTTATATTGACAAACATCGACTAAAATATTTGGGCGTTAGCGATCATGAACCATTATGTTCTTTAAATGGAGGTACAAATGGGATTGAAATTTTGATAAGGGTGATAATAAAATCTTCACAATTATTAAGAGTTAATGGAAAATTAATTATTGAAATTGGTAGTGATCAAAAATACAAAGTGATTAAAATTTTAAAAAAAAATAACTTTTTTATAAATAAAATTGTTAAAGACTTATCAAATTACGATAGATGTATAGTGGCTACAAAAATAATATAATTTACTCATGAGATCTTTTAAAAATAATCATAAAAGAATTAGAAATAGAGGTATACAAGAGAGATCTTTTAAAAGATCTAACGAATTTAATAGTTTAAATTCAGATTTTGGTAATAGAGAAAACGGATTTAGAAGAAAGAATACCAGAAATAATGGAAATGTTGATAAATTAATCTTAAAATATACCGAGCTTGCTAGAGAAGCATTATCAAACGGAGACAAAATTCTTTCTGAAAATTACTATCAATATGCAGACCACTTTTTAAGAATTTCAATTGAACAAAAAGAAAAACAAAAAAATAAGTTGCAAACTTCGTTGGAACAAATTTAAAAATTTGAAACAAGATCAGATTTTAGTACGTCTGTTTTAATTCTTACAATTTCAAATTGCTTTCTATTTGTACCCTCTAAAGCTTTTCCAGGTGGTAGTTTAAGAAGTTGTGAATTAATTTTTTTTCCGTTTTCTATTACTTCATAATGAAGATGAGGACCTGTAGACATTCCTGTAGAACCAACATAACCAATTATTTGACCTTGCTTTACTCTATTTCCTGGTATGGCAAGATTAGAAAAATTTTTCATGTGAGCATAAATAGTTTGATATGTTTTATTGTGCTTAATTTTAACACAATTTCCTCCACCACCGCACCAACCAGCTTTAATTATTACACCATCACCTGATGCCATAATCGGAGTTCCCTCTGGAGCTGCAAAGTCAGTGCCTTTATGCATTTTGTTATAACCAAGTATTGGGTGTTTTCTCATACCAAAAGATGAAGATAATCTAGCCCCATTAATTGGAGTTTTCATTAATGCCTTTTTTACACTTTTACCACTTTCGTCGTAATGACCATCAAATTTTTTTTTGGGAAAATAATATAATTGATTGTATTGTCCGCGTAATATTAAATTAGAGTATATGATATTTCCGTTCTCAAAAATTTTGCCGTTTTCATCGACAAAAATTTCATATATTAACTGAAAAGAATCATTTTTTCTTATGTCTCTCTGAAAGTCGACTTGAAACCCGTATAGTCTTGCAAATTCAATTATAATATTTGGGCTAATATCTTCTTTTATAGCACTCTTGTACAAGCTCGATTTTATAATACCTTCTTTTAATACTATTTTTTTTTCTAAATTTGTAACAATTTCCTTTTTTACAAAAGTATTATCCTCTAAATTTTTATAAATTTCTAATTTTCTTGATTTACTCACAGGTATTAAAATACTAGAAATCATTTTTGTATTTTTATTATTTTCTATTGTGAGTTTTAGTATCTTATTTTGAAGTAGGTTTAGAGCTCCAGTTTCTTTTAATAGCCTAACAATTTTTTGAATGTCCTGTTTTTCTACTGAGAGACCGTCCAATATACTTACTAGTGTATCCCCGTTTTTGATTTTATACTCAATATTCTCAAATTTTGGTTTTAAATTTGAAAAAAAATGATTTACTGATTTTTTAAAATAAGAATTTCTTAATATTTCCAAATAGTCTTTCTGAATTTTTTTTTCATTAGAATTGTAAAGTTGCGTGATAAATACTGTAATTATTAAAAGAAAAATTAGTAAAAAAATTTCAAAATTTTTTTTAATTAAACTGACAATTTTAAGTTGAATAAAATTCATTTTTTTCCGTTATTTTATTTTGATCAATTTTAGCATCAAAAAAAGCCTATTTTTACTGCTTTTTTTTGATATTTTTTCGATCATAATTCTTGATTTAGAGCTAATTTGTACTATAAGCGTTTTTTCCAAACAATAAAATTATTGTTATTATTAGGTTTTGCCTAATTAGCTATTTTAAACGTGAAATTTAAGAAGAGAAGTGTGGACGGTTAAGGTTACCAA
>MDSZ01023376.1_pt1 | contig 12408 bp, 9 predicted proteins | sample 811201 | NCBI WGS metagenome assembly MDSZ01 (sample SAMN05326647, study PRJNA326480) | marine metagenome | isolation source: seawater | place: Indian Ocean: North | collected 2010
GTGAGGATTAAATAAGATGGCTCAATTTAGTAATAAAAAAGAAGAAGTAATAGATATTTCTTTAACCCAACACGGTAAGTATCTTTTGTCCCAAGGTAAGTTTAAGCCATCTTTTTATGCTTTTTATGACGATGATATTTTATACGACGGAGCGCACGCAGGGGTAACTAGTGGATCTCAGAACGAAAACCTAACCAGAATTAAAGATACGCAAAGATTAAAAATAAACCCGATTCGTAAAATTATGGAGTTAGATGCTGGGATGAATCACGCCACAGCAAATAGCGTTCAAGAAATGAATTTTTCGTATAGTACTCCAATAGGTATAGCGGACTCTTTTACTGAATTTGCTCCCTCGTGGAAAATTAGACCAGTACTAGACTCTACGTTTATGAGCGGCTCAGTAACATATTCAGCTAGTCTAGGGCAGAAAATAAGAATACCTCAAATTGATATAGACATAGAGTGCAGGTATAAACAAAATACAGCAAACAATCCCATAGTTATTCAAGCAGAAGAAATACCAAGATTACTTTTAAATGTTGAGGAAGAGAATACAATATTTAAAAACAGTTCAAATTTTGAAATAGAAGTTTATGAAATAATGAACGCTGAGAATTTATCAAACAATACGGACGGGGGACCGGTACTTCGAAGATTAAAGTTTGCAGATATTGGATCAGAAAACGAGAAAATAGCAATGAACAGAACGTTCTTAGACCCAGAATACCGAACTTTTGCATTAGAGGACGAGCAGATAGGGGACGATTATCCTGTCCTCGATAGAAAACATGTTGAACATTTTATGTTTTTTAGGGTAGACAATCAAATAGAGGATCTATCTTTGATAGCAGAACCTTCTCCTTTGTATATTCCAAAAACTTATACACCCCCGGAGGATTGTGATTAATGACAAATTGTCCTCTGCCAGGAGAAACGCTACCTAAAGTAACAATCGATAGGGTTACTATTCACCCTGTGTCTCCTCATGTGGTAGTTGGAGGCGATCTTGGAACCCAAGGGGTAGAGGTACATGTTCAAGTTAGTGCCCGGCAAGTTATAGAAGATGACGCTGAAGAAAATTGGCTCCAAGATGAAGATTTTTTAAAATATCTAAAGCTTAGGGTTATTCAAGTAAGAAGACCAGAGGCGGAAAAGTTTTTAGTAGGGGCTATTGGTGATCTTACAAGAAGGGGTTTAATAGGTAAAAATTTCTCACCTTGGGCATTAGGAAGTCAAATTCTTGAGAAGGATGAGAGGTTTTATGCGCCAGGGGGTTTTTTAGATTATGCGGCTTTTTCTTATACTCATAAGACCGCAAATCAAAACAGAGGAATAAACACCCCGCAAGGTTATCTTGCTTACGTCAAAGCAACAAACCTGGGAAAAATGTTTTCAGAGTCAAGAGGTGGCGGATCTTTCTTAAGTTGGAAAATTTATCATCCAACCCTGCAAGAGTCTCAAGGAGACAGAGAGCCTGCCGAGTTTCCCTGGCCTGAAGATCGACCCCCTTATACAGAGTTCGTCGCTCCAGGGTGGCATCGGTTTTCGTATTTTATTCCTGCGATGGTGGGATCACTACTGTATAATCCCCTTGGGATACCTACCCAGGGCTTTCGACCGTTTAGACAATTGGGGCTTGAAAATGAATATGTTTTTCTTGGAGATTCAAGAGAAGAACTTCGACCAATTCCATCAAAGGGGATTGTTACGCTTTATGATACCCCCTTGCAATTTAAATCAGGTTCTACACCAGAAGTTATAACAGAGGGTGATAAGCAGATAATTAGTGCCAATCTCAGTCCGGTTCGTTTTGGGAATTCCTTCGACCAAGTGTTTGGAGATAGGACTCTAACAAGTAAAGATATAGAATACCTTCGTTATCATGCATTTTTGTATGTAGATCTAAATAAATTAGTGGATGATATGGAGTCGGGCGATGACTAGACAATTTTCGATAACGTTTGGACTTTCGGAATCTGGACCGATGATATCTAGCGTAACGGTCAAAGGACCAAACGCAGATATAAACAAGACAACAGATCTAAGAGTACAGCCGCAAGAAATAGAAGAGCCAATTAATATAGAAGGGCAGATTAGGGCTGAAAGCATCTTATCTTCTATAAAAATAACTTCTTTAGGGCAGGAAAGAACCGGAGATCTTCTATCATTAAATGACGCTTATTTTTCAAGCTTGTGGGCGGGACAAGATAGGGATCACAACGTAAGTTTGTCCTTTTGTTTTGACATGGAAAAATATGTTAGAAACAAGATTGTTTTTCCTGTGTTTGCAAGTGTTGGAGCAAACCAAATACGGCATCTTGGCATAAGATATAATGATTTATATGATGTATCGATGAAAATGTTCAAGCAAGAAATTATAAAAAATAAAAAAACAATCACTAGGTATGCACGCCCAGCATTTGAAAAAAACCTTAAAAATAAATCTGTGTTTGCTACTTTTTCAACAGCTAATGGGATGAGAGAAATTTTACAAAACCCATCTTTTCCATTCGGTCCCCGTGGAAGTAGGGTGAATATAGCACCAGGGAAAATAAGTCCAACGCTGGTAGGTTCAAGTATTCTATATACCGCTTTAGATATCAGAGAGGAAACAAAAAACGCCTTAACAAGGGTTTTGCACGAATCTAGAACCCCCAGCGGGACAAGGTTTATGCAAAATTATAAGCCCCCTGGAGATTTAGCAGGAAGTTATCAATATGGGCTAGAGGTTACCCTATTAGATAAAACACCAGATGCTATGAAAAAAGTTTTTGTAAAACTTAATGAACAATTGTCCTCCCTAAAAATGCTTGCTAAATTAATAACTTCTTCTGAAAAAGCTATTATTTCTGATCATACTTATAATCCAAGAACAGGAAATTTCTCAGACACTCTGTCGGGAATAATGATTGCTATTCAAGGATCAGGGATGCAACCGGGGACCGAGAATCCGATATTCCCTGGTGTCCAAGCCAGTACCGCAGAAAACGGATCAGCATATGTTATGTTTGATTCCGTCATCACAAAAAGTTCTGAAATTATTAATGCTGTTATGGGAATAATGTCACCCGCTGCGTCCGGCAACGTGCCGACAGTAGCATATGTTGATCCTTTGACTGCACCACGGGAAAGGAATGGAGCTACTTCTTTTGCGACTTTTGAAAGATATATTGATTTTTATGAGGCTTATATAACAAAACTATTACAAAAAGCAAAAAAAGTTTTACCTACGTTAGAAATAGACGGAGTAGCCATAGCAAACCCCCGCTCAGGGGTAGGGAAAAAAACAAAACAAATAACCTCTTCTGAGCATATTTTTGAAGAGGTTGTTGATATAAACAGAAAAGCATCTTCTGGATATGAATTTATCGACGAAACATCTCTTCTTTCCGCCCGTGGAACGGCTGTACCAATTATCGGAAAAGATTTATACTATCAAAGAGTCGGTAAAACTATTGAGAAATATTTTTCGCTTAAAATCCCACTGGAACAGCAGGTGGGTAGCCCTTTCCCATACGCTCCACTTCGTCTCCAGAGTCGGGGGAATGTCGATATGGCGACGACTCAAGCTGGACTTATTTTAGATCCTATTCCGAGTTCATTTGGATTCCTTGGTCCTGTTGCGGTCACTGTTGATCGTAGGAGGATGGGGTCACGAGCTTTACGCAACATAAATCCTACTAGCGAGTTGTTTAAGGTTTATCTTGAATTGTTAAATAAAAACCGAAACCCTAGTCAAGTCGAGAATGATCTTAGACCTACTCCCGAACTTACTCCCTGGATAAAATATGACGAAATTACGTCCAACGACCAGACTCATGCAGCAAATCTTCAAGATATGCTAACAAATAATAGTTGTCAAGTTAGATACACAGCCCGCCAAGACGAAAGACAAGAGGTTGCTCGCCGGTCGGGCTTGGATGTTTTTTTTGGAGCTTTACCAAACGACGACTTGGGAAACATAAGTCAAAGACAAATGCTCAACAATAACCTCGGAGTTCCTAGGGAAGAAATACCACTAGCTCGACCAGCTACTCCTCCTCCTTTAGTGTCAAGATTATTTACTACGCTAGTCTCAGACGAACTTGAGGTTTTTAAGCGGCGAGATGACGAGATGCGATTTCTTGCAAGAAGAGCGGATGCTGTAACGCATATAACCTATGCTGATGACAGAAGAGATTACGAGAACATTCTTTCGTCCGTGGTTATGGACGCAAAAATTAAAAAACCGAATGGTGCCCCAGGCGGCTTAAACGATATACCTCCGCAAATAAAATCTTTATTAGCATTTCAGTATTTTAAACGTGTAGGTGGAGAAACGAAACACAATCTAGAACAAGCTTTAAGATTTCATACATTAAGAGGAATAGCTAGTGATGAACTGACTCATCTTGCCATCGAAGGCGAATTGGTTGATAATCGAGAAAATGCTCAAGGACCCCTTCCCGAACTCCCTCTCGGACCATCTTTCTCGCTCCCTGTAAAAATAGGAGAGGATATTGTTAATGCCACAGACCTAATGAAAAACAATCATAAATTCCCTAGCTTCTGGCTTAATTATAAAACTATTGTATCTGTTGAATATTTTGCTGGTTTTGCGGAGGACGAAAATGGACAAATTAATGTAAGACAGCCAATCTGGCGAAGATTAAGAAAAGGCCATATCGACAACCTTGGGCAAAATGATAAGCTTTTTTGCCGCCTTGAAATGATTGAGGGCAACGCTGAAACTTTAGGATATGGAGATGCTGATATATTTGATCTTCCTATTTATAATAAATACTTTTTCATCGGCGAGGAAAACTTAGCAGACCCACCACCAGAACAAGAAGAAGAGCAACCAGGGCAACAGGAAGAACAATTAAACCTCTTCTCCGGCGGCGGCTTACCTGGCGGCTTACCTGGCGGCTTACCTGGCGGCGGTTATCAGTAGGAGAATATGATGAGTAATTTTAATAGGTTCGATGGTCCCGGCTGGTGGCGAATTTTTCGAAGAGATCGAAGAGATTTGATTACCCGCAGAAAAAACGAGGGACACTTGGGACAGTCGCAGCCAAACAACAGGCAAAACAGGTGCGTTTATGCCACAGGGGGCTATCGACCTTTAAGGCTCCGACGAACCGATGATGGAAAGGATTTATATTTTACTAACTATTTGCGAAGTACTGGCGAATTCCTAGTAGACCCAACTCCTGCCGACCGCCAAGTAGGCGAAGATCCTGTTTATTCTCTGATGGTCGGTGTAGACCTTCGAACTGATTTTCATAACCTCACCGCCGCCAAGAGACTCAATCCTGACTTTTTTATTGTAAATGCTGATGCCATAGAGGTTGGTGTGCCCTGGTTCGGAGATCCGGGGGCGGGATCGAGTAACTATATTACGCCTTCCGGCATGAGCGCAGCCGTCGCAGCCCGATATGCTTTAGCATTAAGCGGAGAAGACCAATACAATTACCAAGGGCAATCGCTCCTGCCTCATGCGTTTACGTCGCCAGCCAGAGCAGGACGAGGCCCAGCAGCACCCGAGCAGCAAAGATACGGCGGAGTAGTACAGACACAAAATGCCTTTGAGCAAAGAATAAGAATCTATGACCCCAAACATCCAGTAACCAACGAGAACCAAACTGGCGGACCTTTTCAGCCGCTAGTTCGTACTGGACTTGATGAACGTAATATTGCGAGAAGAGTTTTTGGACATTATCCACAGATTAATTCGAGACAAATGCGATCTGAACGCCAATTCCTTGCCGGACAACCAGGGTGGTCATTAGCCTGGAGTGCTGTGCATTATGGCTACACCTACGAATATCACAATTTTGTTTATAATAAGCCGTGGACTGTAACTAAAGAAACTCGGGACATAGAAGATAAGGCAAAAAATGTAGCAAGAATAAACCCAGAATTTAATTTTTATGACCAAGAGTATGCACAGGATGTCGAGGACTGGCTAAATGATGAAGGTAGAAGATTCCCAAATATTTTAGGAGAAAGACTAAGACTCCGGGAATCTGCAACGAACATTTGGCTTGGAGAGCAAACTGAAAAATTACAATCAAAAGAAATTCAAGATAAAAAAGGACAACTTCCATTTTATATTGAATTAAGCTTACCTACCCAAAAGAGAGGACCTATTCTAAATGCATTAAACAAAGCGGGACTAGAACGTTCTATACTTTTAGATATATTGAGGAAATATGATAACAATCAAACGGAATCTGTAAGCACGATAAAGAAGATCGGATTTTTGGGAAGAACACATAATAATACGAGAACGAGCATATATGATAGTTTTAATTCTGTTATTTTTGCTTCCCAGCCGGGGGGTGATGAGAGGCGAGTCGCTCAACCAGAAGTTGATACGGTAGAGTTTTATGGCAGTAACAATTCTTTGTTTAACACTTTTTATGAAGATGTAGTTGCTGGCAGAAGACAAGGGGAGTGTGGAACCTATAGGGACAGAATAATGTTAATGGGTCTTCGCACCAAGATAGAAAAAATATTAGGAGAAAGAGACAATAGGATTACTTATTTTGAAACTCTTCCTCATGATGACGTCGTAGACAACAACCGAGCACCCTCTTATTATAGATATCAATATCGACGTAATGACGGAACCTATGGAACAACCTGGAGGCAGCGACCTGGCGTGTATAGTAATCCTTACTCAGGAGAAAACTTAAACAAATCTCCCTGTAAAACGGAAACCCTGATGTATGAAATAATAAAAGAAACTTCAGGCACAGAGCTAGATCGGCAACGTTATTTCCTATCAAACCCAAAGGAAGAAATATTAAACTTCATAGACAATCAGGTTATTGATAATCAACGAGTTGTGTATACAGTAAATGCATACGTTGCAGTTTATGGAATTGCTTATCGATATAATTATCAAGCCCAGACAGGTATAGCAGGGCAGGCACTTTGGGATGCAAATGATCTTCCATCGCCGGTATTTCGGCAAGGACGGTACGGGGATCAACGAGGTATTGGGTACCCTATTTTAGACCTTCATGTGCATTATATACCATCGGTCAAAATTTTCAAAGTACCTTTAATATATAGGCAAGGGGGAAATGCTCGTTTCGTTTATGGTCCCGCTATGCGTCCTCATGGAATAACATTTGACACAGCGGCAATTATTCAAAGACCTCCAACACCACCGGAAGTAAGTTTTATTCCGTATAGAGGGATTAACAATAAGATTTTAGTTAATTTATCAGATACGCTGGACTCGTTAGGTGTTGGACACGAGGGGGTAAGATATTATGCTTTCTCCGAGGAAGAGAGAACTAAATTTGAGCAGATCAGAGATCGGCAGCTACTATATGAAAATAGTAACCTTAAGCCTGGTTGTGTAGAATTTAAAGGAGAAGGTGATTCAACATCAATTGAGGTTTATCGAACAACAACAAAGCCTATGAGAGGAGTTGAGGACAGTTTCGAACAAAAGGATATGCAACCTTATCTTGTTTTTAATATTGGAATTGAGGATGCTTCGCCTCACAAAACAATCCTTTTATCAGAAGGTGACTCTTTTAAGGATGATTTAGAACCAAATACAAAATATTATTATACCTTTAGAACAAAAGATAAGAGCGGAAAATCATCTAACCCATCTCCAATTTACTTGGTGGAACTAGTTGATGAAGATGGCAAAATGTATGCAATTACGGATGTTTACGAGCCAGAAATACCAAAATCAGAAAAGACAAAAAATCAAAAACTAGTAAAATATTTAGAAATAAGTCCTGCTTCAATATCATCGGAGGTTTTCTCTACAGAAGAACAAACGGACAGGGTAGGATTGGTATCTGGGGAAGACTCAGTTTTCGGCAAAACGTTTAAAATTAGAATAAAATCAAAAGACACGAGTCGAATGGTTGATCTTAATGTTAAATTTAAAACAGCTACAACAGTCGATGAAAATTTAACGCCCTCTGAGCAAGAGCAAGAGCAGTCAGAGGAGTGTGAAGAGGTTGAAGAAGAATAGAAATATCTATTGGATATGCCACAAAAAGAAATGGTAGACTATTTAATAAAGACACAGATCCGTCTGTGCAAAAAAATACATAAGTTTTAAAATAAGGATTACGAAACAAATGGCTTTTTTAGATAACTCTGGAGATATTATTTTAGATGCGGTTCTGACTGATACGGGACGCATGAGGTTGGCTAGAGGTGATGGGAGTTTTCGTATTGCAAAATTTGCTCTCGGCGATGATGAAATAAATTATGCAAGCTATGATAAAAATCACGCTAGTGGATCTGCATATTACGATTTAACGATACTTCAAACACCAGTATTAGAAGCATTCACGAACAACACATCGACCATGAAATCAAAACTCATGACTGTTGCTCGACAGGACTTGTTATATCTGCCTGTGATTAGACTTAACCATGATAGTAACGACTACGCTGGTTCAACGAGAAATTTAACCACCCGTGCAGATGCTGATGGCGGCGGAACTTATCTCTTGACTGTTGATGAAACAACAAGGGGATCACTTCAGGGGCATGTAGGTGTTATACATGGAGACGCCGGTCACTCTGGACAAGCGAAGAAGATCGCTTTCGATCAAGGACTTGATACAACCGCTAGAACTATATCAAACGCAAACGCTCTTAGTGCAGGTAATCCCCTAAGAGAAACACAATATATTATAGAAGTAGATGATAGGTTTCTGAAGGTTGCAACTCCTGAAGATGGCTCGCTGGCCCCTGTTTCTTTTGTTGACGATGATCAAGTGGCAAGTTATTTCTTTTCAGAAGTTTCGGACCCTGCTTATGTTAAAAATATAGGAATTCTTGACGACGACCCGAAGGTCAATGACCAAAATAGTCCAATAAGAGGACCGGCTGGTACTCGATTACTTTTTAAACTACGTTGTAGTGAACAAGCAACAAACAGTACTTACTTGTTTACTAAATTCGGAAACACAAATTATGAAGCGAAAGCAGGAACCAATTATCGCTACATAGATACAACAGTTAGAGTGACTGGGTTCACCACAGGTTATCGAGTTGACATACCAGTTCGACTTGTTAAGTTACAATAAGAGGGAATAGGTTAGAGTTATGGCAAACACATTTAAAACATTATTATCATCGGATATTGTAAACACAAGAAATTTTTTACATGAGTCCGTGCCGATTACTGGCACAATCGTTTCGGGAACATACAATAACGCCGCCGATGGTAGTGAGTACAACATCAAGAATTACGCCCATGGGCAATTCCAATCTGTTTATGATTATCCTTATTTAAGCTCTTCAGCTAATCACCTATTTGATATTACTGTCGGTTACTCTTCAAGGTGTACTACTGAAGATTTTAGCACAGAAACCGCTTTGGCAACACTAGACGGACAAAAAACCAAAAAGAATAACATGTATGATCAGATGGCTCAACTTTTGAATGGCTATGATGAATCAGGGTCGATCAAGGCGTTTACGAACCCCGTTACGGGACAAAGCATGAAACAATGTATTTTCTTACCCTTTTCTAGGCTTCTTGTCAAGGATGAAATTAAAAAGGGTAGTTTTAGTCTTTCTTTGTATACAACCGGTTCAGCTAATAATGCAGCCGAATTTGCCGGCGCTGGTCCCATAGGGGCGATTAATGGAACACCACCATTTGGTGCCGTAACATTTTCGGATTCTTCCGGATCGAGTGGTTACTATACTGACTCGCCCGCTGGCGAATATGGTGTTTTATTTGATGATGTTACAAGCGAACCAAATCAAAACGCCGCTAACGGACTCCTTTTTTATCAGGCAGGAATTGCTGTCCTTACAGCTTCGATCTTCAACTCGGGTTCTTGCGGAAACAATAACGGTGCCAATTTGTCTGGCTCAATAGGCGAAGCCTCCAGCGTTCAGTTTGCCGGTGGTCGGGTAACAGATCATATGTTTATGAGTGGAACGATTGAAAACTTTGCTGACGCAATCCGTCACAGATTTAAAAATGTATCGTTTAATAACACGACAGAATTAAACTCTACAATTTATTTCTGTCGTGCAAATTCTAATGAGTTTAATTACAGCAGCAATCCAACTTATTTGTCTGAGAGTGAGATTCGAGTAAAAACAAATCCTTCGGACCAACCAATATCATACATTACAACCGTTGGTTTATACGGAGCAGATAATGAGTTGCTCGCAGTAGCTAAACTTTCTGAACCTCTCAAGAAAACAAATACAAATGAATTAACTCTTCGGGTTCGATTAGATTACTAATTTAAATCTATTTAACTCTGGGAGGAAAAAATGACTATTTATTCATTTAATGACTCCGACATATTTGTGAACCAAATAGAGACTCATCCGCAATTTGAAGTGGTGATGTATAATGAAAACACGTTCATTAATAGAAGAAAAGGATTGGGTCAGTCTGCAACGGACGGTACAATAAGTCTTTTTGAGATAAACGTTGACCGCCCAGTAAATCAACGAATATTTCCTTTTGCTCCAAAAGATGGTTCCCTGACAACCCTTGGAACAACAAATCAGGCAGATTTTGCGAGCCTTCAACAAGGGGCGACGGTAACGGGTAATTACCCCCTTACAGGCTCAGTAGAGAGAGAGCTTTTTACTTCTACCACAAGGGCAAGAATAGACGCACTACAAAATACCCTAGAGTATTACAGACCCATGAGTAATCATTTTGAATACGATACTGTTTTCCAAAATGACGATGTAAATTTGATAAGCATACCTTCAATTATGATTGGCTCTGGAATTAAAAAAGGATCTGTTTCTATAAAATGGTATTATACAGGATCTTTGGTCGGCGAATTACAAGATACAAATAAAAATGGAGAACTGGTGTCGGTACTAGGAAGCGACTCAGGATCAATCGCTGGGGTTGTTTTATATAATGAAGGTTTTGTGCTGTTGACCGGCAGCGGAAATATTTCAGACGATGCAACAGTAACAGATACCTATCTTGCGGGAACAGCACAACAGAGACCACAGTGGCGATATTTTGCCTCCCACGGCACCGGAACACCTCCAACCTCTTCGGTTTTTGTTATGGACTTCAAGGGAACAGAAACTGTTCCAACTATGACCATGTTCGCTCACGCCCCAGAAGGGGAGCTAAATAATTCAACTAATCCAACTTTTACGGTTGCAGGATCAGTAGTGTCCGTTGACGGTAAAAACATAGAAGGACATCCAGGCTTTGTGGAAAATGAAGAAATTCCTATTATGAATACAATCCAGAGTGTTCATTGTAGTCACTCCGCTGATTTTGAAAGACAGACTTTTTTAAGCAAAATTGGCATTTTTGACGAAGAAAGAAATTTGATAGCGGTTGCAAAAATGGCTCGCCCTGTGAAAAAAACACCAGACCTTGGATATACATTTAAACTAAAACTAGATCTGTGATATAGTAGTCATATGATATTAGGATTAGATGTTTCAACCTCGATGATTGGGGTCGCTGTAATAGACCCAGAAACCAGAGAGTTAGTAAAGTCAGACGGGTGGGATCTATCAAAGTGCGATAGTTCTTTTGAAAAAGCAGAGCTTGTTGGAGCGGAGCTTTACACAATACGATCAGAATATAATATCGAACACATTTTTGTTGAGACAGCACTAAAAAGATTTCTACCCGGTAAGTCAAGAGCAGACACACTAATAAAATTAGCAAAGTTTAATGGGGTTACTTCTTGGCTTTGCTACGAGTGCTTTGATCTGAAGCCCACTTATATTAATGTTAACACCGCCAGATCTCTTTATGGACTGTCTTTTCCTAGGGCAACAAAAGGACCACAAAGAAAGAAAATGGTGATCGAAGCGGTGATAGAAAAAGAAAAGTCTGCCTTTAAATATGAGATGGCTCGTGGCGGTAAGAACTATAAAAAAGGAACTGACGATAAAGCTGACGCTATTGTTATAGCGAGGGCAGGAGAATATTTATTGCGGAATAAAGACAATAAAGGATTTCTTACGGAAAAAATAGTTTTAGTTGAATAAAAGACTATTTAATACATGAAGCTTTCTAAAGATATTCTCCGACAACTTATTAAAGAACAAATAGAAGAAGCCTGTGGTGATTATGCTATGCGGGATGACAACCAAATGCAGTCAATTGATATGGGTGTTGATCACCATGAGGAGGATCACGAAGGCAGCATGGCAAAACGCCAGATGTATAAAACTGCCAAATATGCAGCAGAGCTATTCAGCATGTTGCAAGATGAAGAAGAACTCCCAGCCTGGGTTCAAAGCAAAATGACAAAGGTAGCAGATTATATTGGTGCAGTCAAGCACTATCTTGAATACGATCACGTTGTCGGTGAATCGAAAAAAAAGAAATAACTTCTTGACTTCGTAAAAACAAGTGGTACCATGATGTTGAAGGGAGGTGTCTCATGAGATACCAAGTCTTTAGTGATA
>MDSZ01140281.1_pt1 | contig 12406 bp, 9 predicted proteins | sample 811201 | NCBI WGS metagenome assembly MDSZ01 (sample SAMN05326647, study PRJNA326480) | marine metagenome | isolation source: seawater | place: Indian Ocean: North | collected 2010
ACCCGGGAAATCCTAGGTAACTAGGAGGAACCGGACCCTGCGGAGTACGCAGGGGGGAAGCTTCCCCAAGCTGAACCCCTGCTGCTCCCACCCTTTCTTGGCCCTTTCAAACATTTTTTTCTTACAAGGGAGTCTACCTAGTACCTGTCATCAGTTCGGGTCTAACCCATTCATCGAATTGATCTTCCGTTAGTGCCCCCAATTCCAATGCACTCTCTCTAAGAGTTAGGTTGTTTTTGTGGGCATTTTTTGCAATCTTCGCTGCATTGTCGTACCCAATATGAGGGTTCAAGGCTGTCACTAACATCAACGAGTTCTCCAAATGTTCAGCGATCCTAACCTCATTGGCCCTCAGGCCCTTGATGCAGTTATCAGTGAATGATCTGCAGCCATCAGAAATTATCCTGATTGAGTGGAGCAGGTTGTAAATCATCATTGGCTTGAAAACGTTTAGCTCGAAATTGCCCTGACTCCCTCCGATAGAGATAGCCATGTGGTTTCCCATCACCTGACAACATATCATCGTCAAAGCTTCTGACTGTGTGGGATTGACCTTTCCAGGCATTATGCTAGATCCCGGCTCATTGGCTGGAAGGGACAATTCTCCTATTCCACATCTGGGCCCCGAGCCCAGCCACCTAACATCATTGGCTATTTTCATCAAGGAGGCCGCAAGAGTATTCAGAGCGCCTGAAGCTGATACAACTGCATCGTGGGCCGCAATCTGAGAGAATTTGTTGTGAGCACTAGTGAATGGTAACCCGGTTTTTGCGGCGATTTTTGATGCGACCAAATCTGAGAAATCGGGATGAGTATTCAGACCGGTACCTACTGCTGTTCCACCAAGAGCTAATTCGTACAGATCGATGAGGGAGAACTCAATCCTCCTAATATCTGCATCTAGCATTGAAACATATCCAGAGAATTCCTGGCCGAGGGTAAGAGGTACAGCATCCATGAGATGGGTCCTCCCGATTTTGACGATGGAGTCAAACTCCTTTGATTTGAACGAAAGGGCTTCCCTTAGATAGTGTAGCGAAGGTAAAAGTACGTTTGTGATCTGTTCGACTGACGATATATGCATGGCTGTTGGAAAGGTGTCGTTACTGGACTGTGCCCTATTGACATGGTCATTAGGGTGCACTGGCGTCTTACTCCCGAGCCTCCCTCCAGCAAGTTCGATCGCTCTATTGGCTATGACCTCGTTAGCATTCATGTTTGTCTGGGTACCGGAACCGGTTTGCCACACACTAAGAGGAAAGTGTTCGTCTAGACTTCCTGAAATGACCTCCTTGCACGAAGATACAATCAGAGATTCTACGTCTTTATCTAATTCCCCGAGTTCAGAATTGGATTCAGCTGCCGACATCTTTAGGATTCCAAAGGCTCTGATTATTGATCTTGGCATTGTTTCCTCACCAATATCGAAATTTTCCAGAGATCTGGCAGTCTGAGCACCATAATATCTGTCGGCAGGGACTTCTATCTCTCCCATGGTATCAACTTCTACCCTTAACTCAGATGGATTTGCCCTTGCAGACCTCGGTTCTGCGATAGGTTCATTGGCATCACTCAGCATATTTCGGGATAGTCCGTCCTCGATCATCTTGGCAATTGTTGCCGACCTGCCACTAGATTTTCCTTTCCCTACCCTTCGATCTAACTTTCTAGCGGTTTCCTCGGGTATACTGATGCTTATGATTCTTCGATCTCCAGCGCGGTGCTTTGCCATGTAGTTCCGATTTATTAATTATTAATAAAATTAATTATTGGCTCGCCATACGACGATTATTATTACAATCTGGTCACACTTATGATTTTCTGAGGATCGTATGGCCTATCTCCAGGCTTGGTATCACAGCCCTCAATCTTGTATACGTTCTCCATTCCCTCAATAACCTCTCCAAAAATTGCATGATTCCCATCTAACCATGGGGTTGGCACTGTTGTGAGGAAAAACTGTGATCCCCCTGTATTTGGGCCTGCATTCGCCATTGAGAATAATCCTGGCCTATCATGCCTCTTTGCCAGAGCCGATGGCTCACAGTCAATCTTCCACCCTGGTCCCCCTGTTCCTGCTCTTCCATCAAATGGATCTTTGGATCTGGGGCATCCTCCTTGAATCATGAAATTCTTGATTACACGATGGAAGTGCAATCCATCATAGAAACCATCGTCCACTAATTTCAGGAAGTTGCCTGTAGTTTCCGGGCAGTCCTCTGTGTACAGTGCAATATCAATATCTCCAGCGCTCGTCATCATCCTAACTGTGGTTGGCATGTATGTCCGTGATGCACACAGTCCAATAGTGTAACTACTGTAAGTAGTAAGAATTCATACTTTGAAAATGCAGAAATTTGACTGAAGTAATCGAGATTCAGGCCACCATTGATCCTGGAAGTACGCCTTCTGGAAGATCTAACAGCCTTACAGAACCGTCGGGATCAAGTGCCCCTAAAACTAGGAATTGGGATACAAAACCTGTCGGTAAAGTCTTGTCACCTAAGTTGACAGCTCCTACTACCATTCTCCCTATCAAATCATGACGTGGGTAGTTAGTAATCTGGGCTGAGCTCCATAGCTTCCCGATTATCGGGCCAAAATCAACCTGGATTTTGTATGATGGCTTATTCATCTCAGGGAATCTCTGGACGTCGACAATAACTCCGGCCCTCAAATCTAGATCGAAGTACGCAGATGCCCCTACGTATTCCTTTCTGGGCAGTTTTGTTGGATCGTATGGTTTTCCTTGCGGATCGATGATGTGTTTGTCCAATCAATCACCCGTGACATCCGACCTTAGAATTAGAGGAATTAGTTTAATACCGGCTGATTTGAATGCTTCCATCCCTCCCTCTTCTCTATCAAGAATTGTCACGCAAGCTACTATTTCGCAACCCATTGATTTCATCATTGATGCTGCTTTCAACGCGGACCCGCCTGTTGTAGTAACGTCTTCCAACAGAATCACTCTGTCTCCTGATCTAATCGTAGAACCCTCAATGCCAGGTGGGTTTCCGGTTTTCCTACCTCCTCTTCCCTTTGGCTCTTTCCTTACCATGAAACCCCTTATTTTCGATCCTTTTCCAGCCTTTGAAATCGCTATTGCGGTCAAAGGGACTGCCCCGAGCTCAAGTCCTCCCACGGCATCGACTCCACCCAAGGAGTCAATACAATCATGAATCAATACTCCAATTAAATGCGCACAGTGAGGGTCCATCATTACTGGTTTCATATCGAAAAAATGCGGGCTCTTTCTACCGCTAGCTAGTGTAAATTGATCATCCGAGGAATGGAGATATGCTAATTCTCTTACTCTCTCAATTAGCTGGACCTTTGCTTTTTGTGGTGAAATTTGCTGCATGACCAATTACCCTCCGACGGTAGGACTGGCATGAAGGTTCGGTTTAGAAATTGTCTGAAAGTGGATAAACACGGTCAATGTTCTTGTGCGGCCCGTCATGTGGGTTGGAATTACTGGGGGGCGGTGAGATGAGTGGGGGCATAGGAAGTGTTTCTCAATTCGATCAACAAAGGTTGGTCTCAGAAGTTGAATCATACCAACTATGGTTAGACTCGAAGACTCAAGAAGCTTATGATATTGCTAAAATTGCCAAGGCAAAGGGTCATGATTTCAGTACTGAAATAGAAATTCCTAGGGCCTCTGATTTAGCCAGTAGAACTGAAAAACTACTCGAGGAGTATCTGAAGGGATTGGAAATAGAAGAGGGATTAAGGGAGATTCTGTTAAATACTGACAGAGAGAGTGCTTCTATTCAGATTGCAGTTGATGTATCAAAGAGGATGTACGCTCGCGATGGTGACCTGAGGGAGGCTATTGATTGTGGGCTCAGGGTTGGGCTCGCAGTACTAACCGAGGCCGTTCTTGTAGCTCCTCTTGATGGGATAGGGGCTGTAAGAATTCTCAATAATTCAGATGGCTCGGAATTTCTATCAATAGACTTCTGCGGACCGATAAGAGCTGCTGGTGGCACAGCCCAAGCAATGTGCGTACTTATCGGAGATATGATTAGACGGGAATTGGGCATTGGTAGGTATACCCCTTCCACGAGTGAAGTGGAGAGAGTAAAGGAAGAGTTCGGGCTTTACAGAGTGGGGTTGCAATACAAGCCTCCTCCCGAGGAGGTTGAAGTGATTGTAAGAGCGTGTCCAGTTATGATCAACGGAGAGGAAACTGAGAAGCAGGAATGCGCCGGATTCAAGGAAGTAAAAAATATTCAGAACGAAAATGGCTCCTTTAGAACAAGGGTCAGGGGAGGTGTCATGCTGGTAATTGGTGAGGGGCTATGCCTCAAAGCCCCAAAAATCGTGAAGCATACAGAAAGAATGGAGATATCTGGGTGGGAATTCATATCACAATTCGCCCAGAAGGGAAAAGATGATTCTTCCAAGTCCAAGAGTTTCAAAAGTCGTCAAATTCCCGAGATTTCAAGATACATGGATGATGTTATTGCTGGACGTCCAATATTTGGAGAGCCATGCGAGCCGGGGGGTTTTAGGCTGAGGTATGGCAGAAGCAGGGCTACTGGATTGGCGGCAGCTGGATTGAATCCTGTTTCCATGAAAGCAGCAGGAGGATTTCTTTCAGTCGGAACACAAATGAAGATTGAGCGTCCAGGTAAAGCCTGCGCCGTTACTCCATGTGTGGAAATAGAAGGCCCAATGGTAATCCTGGACAACGGAGAGTTTCGAAGAGTGGATGCCATGGAGGATTGGGAGAAAATCGAGGAGAGAGTCGTTTCAATCTGGGATAATGGGGAGATACTGATTGGATTTGGTGAGTTTCTTGAGAATAACAAGTCCCTGGTACCTTCCGCATACAATAGGGATTGGTGGGCTGCAGATTTAGCGGAATCCTTGGACCAGCCGCATAAAGTCATTGAATTTGCCGAGATAATGGGACTCGACGTCGGTCAGCTTCCAAGCGGTCTACCCTTCAACGGAGCGGTATCTCGAGGTGGAGAAGATCCTCTGGAAAGAGAATGGCGGAAAAGAGCGTGGTATGTTTATCTTAGAGATCTGAAATTGGATTGGGTCCAATCAAAGAAAATTGGGGAGTCGTTTGGAACAGCGGTTCCCCCTCCTTGGAATCTATGGTGGTCGGATCTTCCAATCTCAATAGTAAATCCACTAACTGAATCATTAATTGGCTCGACTGTGGAAGAAGCGGGTTTGAGAATTTCCAATGCTTCTGAAGGATGGGGTTCCGGTTCAACATTTGGTTCAGATCTTTCGCAGGAGCCTGATTTTGATAGGTGGCCTTCTTGGATGTCAATAGAAGAACACGGTATTACCAAGTCTGCTCTCATGACGCTGGGATTAGCTCATTTACATAGCAATGGTGATATCATAGTACCCAGAAATTGGGAAGGACTTCTTGAAGGGCTGGGCCTGATAAACGAATCTGGGGTTGTGAGCCGTTCAGTGGACTCCGCTGATCACATAGAAGATCGCCTTGGGAGAATTAAGGCGGCCAAAGAGATAGTCGGAGCAGAGGAAGCGAGATTAAGAGATCTGGAGAGTAGAAAGGGGGTTGCAAGGGTTCGTGCTACAACTGTGGCAATGCAGGAAGGAAAGGGGACATTGGAAACCGAAGCAATTGGGGATAAGGCCTCCGAGGCAATCCAAGATCCTGGGCCCGCTGATAGTATCGAGCTCAGAAAATCTGTCTCATTGATAGATGACCATACTGTCGATGGGGCACTTTGGCTGGTTAGGAAGGTTTCCTCATGCAGGTGGGAGGATTCAGCAACTTGTCGAATAGGTGCCAGAATGGGGAGGCCTGAGAAGTCCGGGGTAAGAGAGATGAAGCCTATGGTTCATGCACTTTATCCAATTGCTGAAACTGGTGGCCCACAGAGACTAATTGGGGAGTCTTCCTCAAAAGGTAGCATCAGGGTCCAGATGGGTCCGAGGATATGTACCGTATGTGGCTCCGAATCCCCCCATATCAGATGCCACAAAAGACCTGATCCAAATGTTCCAATAGAGTGTGGGGGAAGAACAGAGGAACGAAAGAAAAGAGGAGGCAATAGGAGGAGGAAGGGGGAATTCACCACTGTTCCAATTTCATCCATATTGGAGGTCAAAAGAAGATCCTTGGGGTTAGATAAGCTACCTTCAAAAATTAAGGCTGTTAAGGGGTTGATATCCATCGGACAATCCCCTGAGCCGTTGGATAAGGGAATTCTCAGAGCGAAGCATGGTGTGTCAGTTTTCAGGGATGGTACTTCCAGATACGATATGAGTGATGTCCCGGTGACTCATTTCAAACCTGTTGAGATTGGTACTCCGTGGGAGACTTTGGTCAGACTTGGCTATACACATGATATTCGTGGGAATCAGTTGAGCTCCGATACTCAGATGCTTGAGTTGTTGCCCCAAGATTTCATACCTTCAATTAGATCTAAGGACCATCTTCTTGCTACTTGCGGATTCGTTGATGAGCTTCTCATTCGTTTCTATGGCATGGAGCCGTTTTACAACGCCTTGACCGAGATTGACTTAGTGGGCAGACTTGCTATCGGTCTTGCCCCTCATACTTCGGGAGGAGTCCTGTGTAGAATTATTGGGTGGACTTCTTCCTCTGCAGGGTATGCGCATCCATTGTTCCACGCTGCAAAAAGAAGAAACTGCGATGGGGATGAGGACAGTATAATGATGCTAATGGACGGTCTTTTGAATTTCTCAAAGGAAATCTTGCCAGCTGGTAGGGGAGGGAGAATGGATGCCCCTCTTGTACTAACTACTAGGCTAAATCCTATGGAGATAGATAAGGAGGCACTGAATGTAGACTGTTCCTGGAGTTATTCGAGGGCATTCTATGAGGCGTCCCTATCACAACCACACCCCAGTGAGGCATCTAATTTGGTAGATCTAGTGAGTGACAGGCTTGGGACGATAGGGGATCTCCGGGGATATGGATGGACCCATGACTCCGGAGAGTTGGATTCCGGGCCGATTAATTCCGCATACAAGACACTAGTCAGCATGACTGACAAGATGGGCGAGCAATTGGCTCTTGGAAGTAGGCTTCGTTCTGTTAGTGTGGACAGGGTTGCGTCGCAGGTCATAGAATCTCACTTCCTCCCTGATATGAGAGGGAACATGATGGCCTTCACGAGGCAGAAGGTTAGGTGTGTGAAGTGTGGTCACTCTTATCGGAGGATGCCTCTAGCAGGGAAGTGCATTCAAAGGGCTGGGGCTCTTTCAAGAGGGCCTAGGTTCTCCAGTTCCGACGATGGTGTGGCGACATGTGGGGGGAACGTTGTGTTGACCGTTTCCGAGGGAGCTGTGAGAAAGTATATCCAGGTAACCAAAGAGGTTATGGAAAATTATGGCGTTGATGATTACACGAAACAACGAGTTGATTGGATGTCGGACAGCGTAGATTCTCTTTTCAATAACGACAGAGTGACTGTGATGACTTTGGAGGATTTCTTGTAGTCAGAAATCTAGTTTGAGTGATTTCAGAATTCTGCCCATCCACTGTAATTTCTCAAGTTTCGTACTTTTTACGGAGCTTCCGGACCATCTTCCAACCTCTTGCGTATTTGTCCCTAACAGAGTTATTCTCTCAATTGGTATCCCCAATGACAATGCTATACAGGCGGCTCTATCCCCGTCTGTGAATCCCCCGGGGTTATGCATCCCAGGTATCTCCTCTGGTGTCTGATGAGTTAGGATCAAAGGAGGAGGGGAAGGAGCCTCTATGGATATTTGGAGTATTTTTTTCAAATCCTCTCGATTGTCTCCATGTGCGTGCAAGAAGATTGTTTTTCCACGTCTGGCGGCCTGAATTGTACCATCTCCGCCATCAGCATCACTGACCATGAATAACATTCTAGACCAGGCTCTCTCAGCAGAGGTATCTGGCAAAAGTGAGAATACGCCTGCGGCCCCGTCGGCAGCAATTAGCAGGGTTGGTGTTTCAAGAACTTGGACTAACTCTTCCATGTCTATGGCTGCACCAAGAATTGCAACATTTTGTTCCCTCAATACAGCCCTTCTCTGTATGTTGGCAACGGTAGCGGCCCTATTGGGCCTACTCCACAAATCGATTCCTGAGTCCTCCACGATAGAAATTAGCTCCTTTGCACTAAGTTGGTCATGATCGAGCTCCCACCCAAAATGAGCCCTGAATTCATTTTGAATTGATACAACCTCCTTGTTATGAGGCAGGAGATCAGTGGGGGGTCTAAGCATGTTTCTCCAGTGGAAGGGGTCGGTGATTGTTGAATAACCCTCTCGGTTCAATTGGTGTTGTGCCGATGCCACTCCAGCCTCCGGATATCGAAGACCGGATTGTGTTATCTAGATACCCTATGCTTCCACAAGGGAGGCAACATATCAGGAATGTACTGAACGAAAATGGAGTGACTGTAGCAGATTTGATCGAGGCTCCGTGGCTTGAGGAGGTGCGTACGAGGGGAAGGTTGCGTTTGCTTGAGTCTGTTATGCACAAAGATGGTGTTGATGACTCTACGACTGTTGATCTGTCAACGGATGCTGGCAAGATGACTGAGACTCTATCTTTCTTACATGCGATGTTGGTAGTATGCGCCTCTTTCGATGAGCGTTTGTTATCTAGATGGATAGAGGGGGAGGCGAGCAGAGCCGATGGCCTATTTGGTCGAGATAGCTCCAACTTCACAATAATTTGCTCTAGCTTTCTTTCCGATATTAAATCAGAAAATGGGGGAGAGGAAATCTATTGGGTTCCAGTCGCAGACTTCATCGAGCTTTGCCCTAAAATCTCAGGGTCCTACTGGAGACTCGCAAATAGGCCGGTCGAGGAGGGATGGGTCAGGATGGATCCAGCTTCAGGAGAAAACAGCAGAGAGAGGACTTCGAGGCTTCTGAAAGAAAGAGTCAGGTCCTTTTTGCACGCAACTTGTAGGGAGAGAATGGAGAAGATGACCGAGGAGTTTGCTGCTCAATTCTCTGAAGCTGTGGAAAGGATAACGGGCGTATTGGCACTAAGGGTGAAGGAGGAGATGCCGGTCTCTGCAGCGGTTAGGGAGGACTGGCCCCCTTGCTTCGAGTCAGCAATTTCAGAATTAAATCAGGGAGTTAACGTTAACCATGTTGGCAGAGTATTCCTAGCATCATTTTCAAAGGCAATTGGTCATACACAAGAGCAAACCTGTGGTTTCTTCTCAGGAGCTCCTGACTATAATCCAGATACGACCTCTTACCAAGTTTCGCACATTTACGAGGGAAACTACACACCAAACGGGTGTGCTTCACTGAAGACTAATGCGAGATGTCCAGTTCAGGTAGGTGATGACAGACTCTGCGATCAAGAGTGGCTTACCCATCCACTCAAGTACATCAGGGCTAAGCAAAGGAGGAGATATTCCGAGAGTGACGGTACCGAGATTGCCACATAACTGAGGTTGTGGAGATGGTTTCGTGCAATTCTTCATATCGCTCTGTCTCTATCAAGGGGTGAGGCGGAGGAGTGGTACGAACCCTGATATTGACTGTTGACCGAGACAATGACCTCGGTGTCAAGGCAGGTATCAGGGGCCCTGTGGTAGGAAGAAAGGCCACTTTGGCGGCTGCTCTGAGACTGGGAATTGCGGACCCTGAGGAGTCTGATACGAATGCCATCTTGGGTGCACTTCACCAACATGATCGATTAGCTGAGGAAGTCATCGGGGACGATGAGGTTCAGATTGCACTGCTCACTGGAGATGTTAGAGTTGGGGCTAGGAGCGACAGGGAGATTGCGACACAGTTGGATGAGGTAATCCAAGATTTCCAACCTGACAAGGCGATACTTGTGACGGATGGCGCGGATGATGAAGAAGCCCTGCCAATAATTACATCCAGAGTAAGAGTGGATCACATTGAGAAGATTATCGTTAGGCAGTCAAAGGGCATCGAGGGAACCTATTACTATGTGGCTAAGGCGATAGAGGATCCCAGATGGAGGGCTAGGCTTCTTGTCCCCATAGCTACGGTGATGATTATTCTCGGAATTGGTCTGATACTACCTTCAGATTATGGTAGCGCCTTAATCGGGACATTGCCACTAATTATAGGAATCTGGCTACTTTCTCGGGGACTAGGTTGGGAACAGCAATTAGACCGTCTCATGGGGGATATGAGGGCTGCAACTACTGGGAGCTTGCTCACCTCAATGTTATGGGCGCTTGCCTTGGTTTCGATGATGATAGCAGTGGTAACCGTTATTCAAGTCCTATATGCTACGAGTCTTGAGATCGAGTCTTATGCCTCATCGATTCTCCCTTCGTCCACAAACTTTGATGTGAATGCTGTGAATAGCGATATCGCAGTCTGGGTGATTGCTATTGACAATGCGTTGTCATGGATACTTGTTGCATTTTTCTCTCTATTCCTCTCATTGGGGGTCTTGAGATGGAAGGAGGGGCAGTTTACCGGACAAAGCATTATGCTACTGGCAACTGGACTCGTCGTCTATTTTGTGATCTCAGCCATTAATGAGGTATCCCTGAGTATGCTGGGAGGACAAGATGTCGATCTTAGGGTGGACTCGGTAGTTGAGACATGGGCTCTGCCTGTTGTTGCTATACTCGGGAGATATCTCATGAGTGTTATCGTCGACTCTCTCTCGGAGGGAGACGAGGGTGGAAGGGGAAGCGAGTTCTGGGGAGTTTAGTTCTCGAAGGTCGCCTCGTTCATGCAAGCTGGGCATTTAATGGTAATCGGCCTGATAGAAGGAATTCCCAAGGCCGCATTACAATTCGGACAAACTATTGCCTGCTCAACCTCCGATTGTCTCTTCTTTCCTGAATGGCTAGGATCATATGAAAATCGATATTTGTGGGTATTCTGGAGATACTTTGGAGAGCCCTCTCCCTCCTCCTTAGTAGTGAACTTACTTTCCCTATCCGGGAGAGAGTGGGCAGTTTTCGCTTGGTTTGATGGTTTAATCCCCCCACTCTGAAACTCCTCTAGCTGGGAAAGTATCTCATTTTCGGTGATTCCCAGCTCTCTAGAGATCTTGTCTATCGCTAGGGTCCTATCATACTCGCTCATGCCAACGAACTGTTGGAGGAGTACAGCAGGTATTCTTGACACGTTACCCGATAGAAGGGAGGGTTTTCAATGTCCCCGGAAAGATGATCCCCTGATAGGACTATTCCCGGTTTTCGATTGCTAATGCGAGAGCCTTTATTTTCTCTGGTTCTAAACTCTCCCAGGGGAATAATCCGTCATCAGTGGGGACTCTTCCAAAATGGCCTCCAGATGATGTTGCAGAGTATATTGGTCGCTTCAGATCGAGGTCCCTGATCATTGCTGCGGGCCTCCAATCGAAGTGCATCAGCAGTAGCCTAGAAATCTCCTGATCGGGTTCAGTGCCTAGCTCCGGCCTTGAAGTACCGAAAGTTTCCACTCTGAGGCCCACTGGGTTGGTTTTTCCGATTGCATAAGCGACTTGGATTTCACACCTTTCAGCGATTCCGGAGGCTACAACATGCTTCGCTGCCCACCTTGCATAGTATGCGGCCGAGCGGTCTACCTTGGATGGGTCTTTCCCACTAAATGCGCCTCCACCATGCCTTCCTCCACCATAGGTATCTACGATTATCTTCCTACCAGTTAAGCCAGCATCAGCATATGGACCTCCCGGATCTGGGAATGATCCGGTTCCATTGACAATGACCTCTGGATCGTTCATCAGGGATGATGGGATGGCATGCTCGATTACATGCTTCCTAATTTCCGCCTCGATGTAAAGCTTCCTTTCTTCTTCTGAGAGGTTGTTTTTGTCTGGCCAGTTGGGCCCTGCATCGGAAGCGTGCTGAGCAGCAATTACAATAGTCGAAACCCTATCATTAGGATCATTTTTTTCACCAACATGTACAGTTACTTGGCTCTTGCCATCAGGTCTTATCCATGGGATGATTTGTTCGCTGTGGACTTGTTCAAGCCTTCTGGTTAGTCTCTGGGAAAGCGCGGCTGCGAGAGGAAAAAATCTTCCTCTAAGCTCCTCGGTCTGTTCGGTTTCAGAGCATGCGTATCCGAACATTACCCCCTGGTCACCAGCACCTTGAGTGTCAAAGTCCCCATCAACTCCCTGACTAATGAACTGCGATTGGGTAGTGATGTATGTGAGAACATCACAAAGTTCACTCGAGGAAGCATCCATTCCTATCCTACTGTCACTATATCCGACGGAGATCGCTTTTTCTCTGGCTATCTTCTCATATTCTGGGGCCCGTCCGTCAAGACTCACCTCCCCTGCGAGAATAATCACGGCCTCGCCCCCGATACCTTTGACCATGGTCTCCACGGCTACTCTGGCATTGGGATCTATTCTCAGACACTCATCCAATATGGCGTCCGATATGGCGTCACAGAGCTTATCTGGATGTCCAGATGTCACTGATTC
>MDSZ01223603.1_pt1 | contig 12406 bp, 8 predicted proteins | sample 811201 | NCBI WGS metagenome assembly MDSZ01 (sample SAMN05326647, study PRJNA326480) | marine metagenome | isolation source: seawater | place: Indian Ocean: North | collected 2010
GCTGCTGAGGAAGAGGCTGCTGCAAAGGCTGCTGAGGAAGAGGCTGCTGCAAAGGCTGCTGCTGCAATATCAAGGTTAAGGGCGGCCCAAGAAGAAGCAGAGAGAATAGCAAAGGAAGAAGCTGAGAGGGCATTAGCAGAAATGGATGAACAAGAAAGAGCTGCTGCTGCAAAGGCTGCTGCTGCAGAAGAGAAGAGGCGTAAACTACTTGCAAGAGTAGCAGAAAAAGCTGAAAATATCGATTTTGCTACGATTGGTATCGCAGCAACTTCAGATATAGTTTCTGAGATTACAACTGAATCTACTAGTATAACTTTATCCGATGCATCTTCATTCCCTGATAGCGGTAATGCATATATTTACGATCCAAGAGGAAATATATTATTGAAGTGGGAAGGAAAAGAAGACAATACATTAATTGGAGTAAGTGGCATCACAAAAACTCCTCCAGTTGGCGCAATAATTATCGAGAGAGATAATCTTCAGGAGATTAAAGGAGTTGGACCATTTATAGAAGAAAAATTAAATGCATTAGGGATATACACATTCAAACAAATTGCGAATATGAATTTTGAAATAGAAGAACAAGTGAATGTTGCTATAGAATTTTTCCCGGGAAGAATTAGAAGAGATGAATGGGCAAAACAGGCCTATGATTTCATTACAGACGATGAAAGTTAAGAGATAAGCATTTAATAGAAATTGAAAGGGACAGAATAGAGGCAATAACATGGCAGGTGAATTAGAGAGTTTATTATCTCCAATGACTGATGGATTAAAAGATATTGAAGAAATGGGCCTTCTATATCAATTAGGATTTAGTACTATTCTAATTTTTGTTGCATTATTAAGCGTTAGATTTGGATTTTCCAGATTAGCATGGAGAATTGTGAAAAAAACTGAGAATGAATGGGATAATGCAGCTTTGGGGCCTGTCACGAATAGACTCTACATATTTGTATTATCTGCAGGTACAGAAATATCAATTGATTGGATTGATAGTGGAGGAGATAGTGCATTTTATTCAGGAATCGAACCTTATTTTTCTGCAATTTATATCTTATTAACGACCTCTCTGATTAGCGTTGGGATAAAGTATGTAGTCCCAGCAATTTTTGAAAAATACACTGTAAATAGATCAGTGACAGTTACTGGCGGCAATCCAATAATGGTATTTATTTCTAGAGCAGTGATTTGGTTCATTGGATTAAATTTGGCATTAAACACTATAGGAATTGAATTACTTGGAATATTAGCATCCTTAGCTGTTTTCTCACTAATAATTGGTCTTGCAGTTCAACAAACACTAGGAAATATTGTAAATTCATTCATGCTTGCTATTGACCAACCCTTTGAAGTTGGAGATAGAATAGAAGTAGATGGAGTAATGGGGAATGTAGTTTCAGTTGGAATACTCTCAACGAAAATAATTACAATTTCGGAGCAATTAGTCATTATACCGAACAATAGACTCATAGATTCCACTATTACCAATTTCGCAAGAGGAGGAGGAGACGGAGTTGCTACAAGAGTCTCATTGAGAATTGATATAGGAGTAGATTATGATGAAAATTCTGCACATGTAAAACAAGTAATGTCGAATGTTGCAAGTAAGTGTGAATATGTATTATCCGACCCGCAACCAATGGTATTACTAAGAGAATTAGGTGATTTTGCAAAAGTTTACCGTCTTTATGCTTGGATAGAAGATTATAGTGATGAATTCTTGGCTAGAGACTGGTTATTAAGAGAGATAGATGTTCGCTTTGGAATTGAAGGAATAAGTATCCCATATCCTGTATCAGTAGAACTTTCTGAAAAGACATCGCCATTTGGATATGATGCCACTGGCAAGTTAGATAATGATGAATCTGCCATTGGCAGGCGTAGTAGAAGAAAGGCTAGTAGACAGCATGTAGCTACTTTGAGTATGGAAAGAGATGAAGCCAGAGTTAAGGATGAAAGAGAGAGTATGAAAGAAGATTTAGAATACCTTCAGGCGCAATTAGCACAAGGTGATTTGAAACGTCTTGAAAGAGAGACTATTGAGGCCGATGTAAGAAATCTTGAGAGTTTGTTGGCTCAATTCTCTGATTGATTTTCGCAATTGATTTAGTCCTCCTACACGTCCGAAGTTTATGGAGATAGATACTGCAACCTCTGCTAAAAGTGCTGGCTTGAAAATATCCAATAGGAAAGTCCCTGGAATAACTAGGAAAAAAATAGAAATTAAATCTGAAGAAGATGATAAAATAAAGATAGAGTGGGAATATTATAGCCCAGATGGAAAGATTTTGAAAGATGAGGAAAGAATAGTATTTCTAAATTCTCTTGCAGTTCCTCCTGCTTGGACAGAGGTATGGTTTGATAGTAACCCAAAAGGACACATTCAAGCTACTGGGAAAGATGATAAGGGAAGATTGCAGTATAGATATCATCCAGATTGGATAAAAAAAAGAGCAGATATGAAGTTTGATGATGTTGATGAATTCGGAGTTGCACTCCAAGAAATAAGAGACCGTTATTGGGGCGATTTGGAAATGAAAACAGAAAAAGGAAATTTTCCCTTTCACAAAGCGGTTGCGCTTGTAATATACTTAATGGATAGATATCATATCCGAGTTGGATCAGACCAATACGCAGCAGAAAATGAATCATATGGACTTACAACAATAACAAAAGGGCATTTTACTCTTTTGAAAGGAAAAAGGGCTATTGAAGGTAAAATGGACGCCATATTCAGTTTTACAGGGAAATCAGGAAAACCATGGAAACTATTAATCAGAGATGATGATATCGTAAAAATGATTCAGGAATCGAAGTCTTTAGGAGACAATAATGATGAAACAGATTTATTTAGTTATAGTGATGATATGGGAAATATTGTAGATATAAAAGCAGATCATATAAATAAATACATACAAGAAGCCACAGAAAAAGGATATACAGCAAAGAACTTTAGGACATGGGCTGCTACTTGGAAGGCGGGTGCAAGACTGGCATTAATCACCGAAGCCACAGAGGAAGAAAAGCTAGAAATACCAAAATTATATGAAGAGTGGAATGAATTGGACAATCCTCATGAATTTGAACCAATGATAGAATGGAAAGGTGCTAGGCTAAAGAGACCTGAGGGATTGGTTAAGTTGGCACAGAATTCTAAATTACCTGGAAAGACCGAGAAAGAAAGAATGGCTACAATGCTGGCAGTTGTAGATACCGTTGCAGCAGACTTAGGAAATACCAGATCTGTATGCAGATCTTCATACATCAGACCTATGTTCTTAGAAGATTGGGAAAAAGGAGTTTTTCATAAAAAATGGATAGAGGCGGCAAAGATGGTTAAACCAGAGGATTTGGAAAGGCAGGGATTTACAAAAGAGGAAACTTTAGCCGAGGCAACAGCAATTCATTACATGAAAAAGAATGAAAAATAGGGTGATATTATCGATAAAAAGATAATTTATCTTGATTTATTGGGTTTTTATTGTCCAATACCTGTCCATGAATTAAGGAAAGCAATCAATTCTGCACACCAAGAATCTATCTTTGAATTAGTATGTGATGATCCAGAAACGTTACACGACATACCTTCTCTCTGTGAAAGGATGGGAGTTAAATTAGAAAGTGTTACGGAAATATCTGGAGAATATCATTTTAAAATAATAAAAACTATTCCTTAAGTAATATTGGGTACTAGATGATTCAATAAATGAATAGTGTTTGGTGAGCATATGAAGAAACGAGAGATAGTATCCGAAACTAAAGTTCCTGCGGATGCAAAACTACCAACAATTCATGGTGAATTTAGAATCAGAGTATTTCATGAAGAAGACACCGGCTTTGATCATGTAGCACTTACGCTTGGTGATATGGCTGGTCCTGATCCTGTGCTGGTTCGAGTACATTCCGAATGCCTTACAGGAGATGCTTTCAGCAGCCTTAGATGTGATTGTGGCGCACAATTAGATACTGCACTAAAACAAATACAAGAAAGGGGCTGGGGTTGTTTGGTTTATTTACGCCAGGAAGGGAGAGGAATTGGCCTACATGCTAAAATTCAGGCATATAACTTACAAGATAAGGGCGCAGATACTCATGATGCTAATTTAATGCTAGGACATCCAGTAGATGCAAGAAACTATAATATTGCATCAGTAATACTCAATTCAATAGGAATCGAGAAAATTTGTCTAATGACAAATAATCCTGAGAAAGTAAAACAATTGAATAAATTTGGAATAGAGGTTGAAGAGACAGTTCCACTAATTGTAGGAGTAGTTGAAGAAAACAAAGATTATTTAGTTACGAAAGTAGATAGGATGGGACACTCTATAGATGAAGATTTTCTAAATTGACTTATGGGGCCGTGACCGGGAATTGAACCCGGACCGGCGGGACCACAACCCACCGTGCTAACCATTACACCATCACAGCCGTATGTATGCTTAGCGCAATATGTAACGTTTATCAATCGTATGTTAAAAAAATTTACACCATTATACCAACGTATTGAAGCATAGCACTCCTACGCGAGCATCATGGAGTGGAAAGAACAGTGCTTACTTACTGTGATTGTAATCTTGGGTTTACTATTTCCTCTACCTATTTACAGCGCTGATGAAGTGGTTTCTGTAGAGGAGATAGAATTACTAGAAAGTGGAAATTTTCAAGATTCTGAAGAGTGGGAAATTTCATCTACATCTGGTTTTTCAACTAATATAGCCGAATACAGTGTCGGAATGGTTGCAGATAATGAATTATCAATAACTCACTCTAGGCCGAATAATTTTGTAGACCATACAGAATGGGCAACAACTAGTATTACTAATTCCAATAATACTCTTGGAAGTCCTGACTCATTTTATACATGGTCAAAAGGACCTGATATAACTATGAGTGGATATGATTTTTCAAGTTTCAATACTTACAGAATTGAGAATGTATCAATAGTTTTACACATCAGTATTCCCGAAGAATTATATCAAGATGAAGTGTACATAAAACTTCAAAATCATGGACCTGATAAATTAATCACTGTATTAACAAATGTCGACACTCCTGGAGGCCTCAATCGGATGAATAATCCGTTAGTTATATCATTGGATAATTTGGTAGAATGGGACTGGGCAAAAATTGAAAATACACAATTCACGATAGATTATGCTTCAGATAATGTTGGTTCGGATGATTCTGAAGTTCGAGTAGATGCAGTGGGAATTAGAGTAAAATATAATCAACCATGGTATTCCTTTGAAAATGTAAAAGCAGAAACGGTATTATCAAGTAATGAATTACCCATCATTGACTTTGGGCCATATGAAGGAAGTGTTGAAAATTTAATTTATTCAACTTGTGGTTTAGAAAAAGAAGAGCAGATAAAAGATGGAATTTGGGATATCACTGAAATAGAAAAACCTCCTTTACAGGAATTTGGAAGGATACATTCCTATGGAGAAGGAAATTTCACATTGAAATACAAAAGAAATGACGGTACATTCCAACCTATTAATTCTGGAGAATTATTGCCTTTATTAGGAGAAAAAATAGATTTAAGGATATTAATTCACGATGGTTGTATAGAAAAAATAAGGATAGATATTAATGATCCAAGGCTAATAATAGAGGGAGAAGTGACAGGTAAAACTGATGGTTTATCAAACTCTTCACAAGTTTTATTTGCTATTGATAATGAATTAGTATTTTCAATGAGTATCGAAATGGGTAATTTCTCATATTCCATTCCAATTGGATTTGCATTTCCAGAAGAAGGAGATTTCGAAGTTGGTATCGCTACAAGATTTCAATGGGCATCGGATGGAACGAGTGAAACAACTGTTCTACATCTAAGATCAATTGGAATTGAAGGAGGTTTTCACATTGAATGGGATTACGACCCAGAATGCCTACAGATGGATGATTTAGAAATTGATGAAGATCAAGGTGGTTTAATCGTGCCAATATCAACCAGATGTGAAGATGACATTACTGACAAGGAAGACCTTATCCTAACTGCAATTAGTATGGATGAAAAGCTAGTAGAAGTTTCATCGGAAGATGGTGATTTGAGAATACAACCAGTAGAAAATAGATATGGTGAAACTGACATAAATATCAGTATTATTGATCAAAGAGGCAACACTTGGAATGATACTTTCAAAATAAAAATAAATTCAGTGGATGATTCTCCAGTTCTTAGTGATATACCGCTAACTGCTTATGTAGAATTAGGAGAAACGGAAATTGTAAATATTTCAATAATCGATGTAGATACTGAACAATTATTTATCTCAACAAGTAGAAGTTGGGCGACTATTGATTCTTCTCGTAATTTAGTACTAACACCAGTACAAAGTGGCACTCATACAGTTGAGATAGTTATTAGTGACGGAGAATTTGAAATAAGAGAAACAATAGAAGTTGTAGTTTCAGCGAAACCAGACCTAACTATAGATGAGATTGAAGTTACAAAGAGTGGAGTAAAATATGATATCTTAGAAGAAGGAGATATAGTACAAATAATTTCATATGTGAGAAATTTAGGGAGAACAGAGGCCAATAATGTAAATATTCAATGTAATATTGATGGTATTTTGGTTGGACAAGATACAATTGAAAAGATTGCCCCAGGCGGATTGGGAATTTCAACTTGTGATACTCAATTTGATTATCAGAGTCAAGGAATAGAGATTATGATAGAAGTCGACAGTACAACTGAAATATTGGAAACGGATGAGGAAAATAATATAATGATCATTTTCGTTGAAGTCGAAGGCATAGATTCTGAAGTAGGTAATGAAATTAATAGAGAATTAATTATTATTATTTCATCATTTGCCGTGATAGTTGTGGCATTTGCAGCATTGCAACTGGGTCCAAAAAGGATTAAAAAAGAATTTGAGAAAATAAAATAATTTATTTCAAATTAAAAAAACAATACGTATGGCCGATAATCAATCTAAAGTAGGGAATAGTTATATCAGGATTGATTACGAAATGGACTCACTACGCTCTCAGGTTGTGTGGCCAATGAGGCTTAGTGGTGTGTGAAAAAAATGATGAAACTGAAAATTCGTTTAGAAACGGAAGAATGGGTTTACGAAGAACATGAATTGATGTAAAATTCATATATTACTTTGTAGACCAAGTCGGAGGATAAGTTCCCGGAGGCATTAATACAGATTGTGATGTTGCAATTTGTCCTGATTTGATATCGATTAGATTGTCTGAGTCCACTTCTAAATTAGCTATTGCAACTGCTTCTTCTTTTAGACTCATTATTATGATTGTTTCGCCTTTTTTAATTCCCTTTTCTATTTTAACTAATCCTGGCCTAGCAAGAGGTGCTCCATGAGAAACGGCTGATACCGCTCCATCTTTTACATATGCTTTTGGCAGATTTCTCAATACTGATTCAATTGGAGATATTAGTTTTCTAAGGCCTTGATCATCACCTTGATTATTCCATAAAAATACAGCATCAGTAAGCTGATGCATTGTACATGCCATGCTTTCATTAAAGCTGCCTGTATTGTCTCTATGAAGCTCTGTTAGGTCACATTTTGTACCTAGCATTAATCCAATATCATTTGCTAAAGTTCGAATATAAGTACCTGCATTACATGAAACATGAATTATTGCTATTTTGCCATCTCTGTCAAAATCAATTAATTCGTTAGAAAATATTATTCTTGTACGGACTTGTACTTTAACAGCAGAGTCTTTTGGAGGGACATTATATATTTCTCCTTTTAATATATTTAGGACATTTTCTAATTCTTTACTTGTGATGACATCAGCAAATTTGAGAACGGCAATATAAGTTTTATTTGAATTTAGAACGATATTAGTTACTTTAGTGGCTCTTCCACATAACAACGTAAGTAAGCCTGTTGCAAATGGATCTAATGTACCTCCATGACCAAGTCTATTCAATCCCAGTAGATCTCTGGCCCAAGCAGTCAATTGGTGACTTGTCGGGCCAGATGGTTTATTCACCAAGATTATTCCTGAATCAAGTAATTCTGTAATACTACGATTATTTGGTGGACAACCATACTTACGATTGGTCTCTGCAGAATCATCAAAAATCCAATAATCCTGATTTGACATGATTCTATCCTCCTAAATAATTATTTACAATTTGAAATACATCATCTTCATTCTTATCATCTGCCTCTACTACAAGGTCATATGGAGATAAATCATCTAAATTAATATTATAAAGTGTCTTATATCTATCCATATCATCTTTTTGACGTTTTCTAGTCTTTTCTAGGCAAACATCAAATCCGCCTCCTTCTCTATTTTGGATTCTTTTTGCTCTTTCAATATCAGATGCGGAAATCCAAATTTTAATACAGTCTAATTTCAATTCTTGAGCCCACCATCCGCATAATCTACTCTCAATAATTTCTGGAGAATCAGGAGAAGTCATAATTTCTTTTAGAGTATTATCTAAAGATCTATCGACATCTAAATCATTCTTACATAATGCACTAAATTCTTCTATAGTTATGTTTCTTTCAAATGCAGCAGACCTAAATATCTCGCCACCGTTGAGGTAATTCCATTTTCTTTCTTTAGATAATCTTGATACAAGAGTTGAAGTTCCACTACCCGGAGGGCCACTAATAGTTACTTTGAGCAAAGATATCATCTCCATTCATAGCGGCACATTTCACAACGTAACTTACCACTTGATGTTCTGTAGACCATGTCTGAACTGCATGACTTACAAGTAGTCCCTTCCTTTGGAGGTGCAACATGTAAATTTCCTGACGATCTCCTAGAATTATTGGAATCACCGGTTTTCCTAGGCCCGGCGCGTTTTCTCTGAGTACGTTGATTACGAGAATTATTATTCTTATTTGTACGGCTTTCTTCCAATAAATACAATAGAGGTTCTGGTATTGATTCACCGGCTGTTACTAACGGATGAGACTTATATCTCACTAGTTTTATATGTCTATCTACTATTCTTCCCAATGGTGCACTCATGGATATATAAGTAGCAATCCATGCAGGAAATATCCAAAATACTTTATTTTCAAAATTCCATGTTGCTGACCAGGGCGTACTTACATAATCAACTCTAAAGCTTTCAGTCGACGTTGCCATCCAACTAAAAATAGCAATAATGAAAATCATAGTAAACATCATGGGTTTCATCATTGCTGCTTGCATAGCCATTTGTTCAGGCATCATTTGCATTTGTAATTTCTGCATCTTTTCCGTAGTAGCCATATCTCTAGCCATTCTGGCTTCTCTTGTTTTCTGTCCTATTTGCCTAGACCTATGGGAATAATGTGCTTGTCTGATTGGATCTAAGAAAAATGACCTTATTATTGTATTAACAATCATTATGGAAGATCCTAAGAAGAATACTGTTGGGATGAAATATTGATTATGGAAAGGTAGCATAGGCTCAATTACAGTTCCTGCACCATTTGATAATGCATCTCTGAAGCCAGGAAAAAACATCAAAAGAACCATCATTCCAATCAAAAAAAGCATAGGAAAAAGCATAGCTGACATAGCTTCAGTTTGGGCATCCCCACTTGGCTCTGCGGTAACCATGAATATACCGCCGATACAATCTAGAATGAACACTTCGGTTTAAATTTCAAAAAAGAGCATTACTGGACAAAAGAAAACCCGCACAAAATACATTGTGAAGATCCGATAGGATTTTCAGAGCCACAAGTAGGACACTCTTGGATAGAGTCTGTAGAATCCGTAGTCTCTTCTTTACTTTCCTCTACAATTTCCTCTACAGATTCTTCTTCTACGGTTTCTTCTTCAACGGTTTCTTCTTCAACGGTTTCTTCTTCAACGGTTTCTTCTTCAACGGTTTCTTCTTCTTTTTCTGCAGATTCTTCTTCATCGATATCTTCTTCTGTAGATTTTTCTTCAAAGTCTTTAGATTCAGGATATAATATGATATCATTGCTTGCACTTAGTGGCGTACTAGAAGTTGATTCTTCGACCCATTCAGGAAGATTTGGATCTTCATCTACTTCGTCTCCAAATGTTGCCCCATGAAAATCTTGAACATCAGACATTTTGTATTCTGACTCTGGATCTCCTTGAATTACATAAACTACTTCAATTCTTTCATCTTTTTCTATCCTACCAATAGCCCAAGTAACGTGCGTTCCTTCTCTTGCAGATTCTTTTGTAGTGGATGCCTCTCTTTCCCCACTTAAAGATGAGCGGACGCTAGAATTTTCGATTGAAAAGGTACCAGGCACTACGTCATGTAATGCTAAATCTTCTAATGCGCTATCTGAATTGTTATCAAACATCAACATTATCTCATATTTACCAAGACCGCCCCCTGGAAATACTTCTTTTCCTGTACTTATATTTCTTCGACGATGAACAACTCTTATTTGAGGTGGTTTCTTTACCATTCTTTCTGCAACAGGTCCAAAACGTTCTGAACTAAAATAGGCCTTTACAGGTGCTGAAAGTAACTTATTCTGAGGAGAAGGGTCTGGAGCATGTAATGGGTATCGAATTATCATTGTTTTACCTGGCCTAAGTCCTAAAGGGGCTGAGGTTCCAATAGTTGCACGTAGGCCATGCCCATTGGAATCTGGAGAAATTAGTTTCTCTTCAATTTGAATACCATTTATAATTTCGACTTGATATTGCTCTGGTTTCAGTTCAAGACCTTCTATTTCTATAGATATTTGGCTGTGAGATGGTGGATTAAAGATTCCTGGTATATCATCCAGTATCCTTACTACATTCATAATTGCAGAACCTGTGTTTTCAATAGTAATTACCGCTTCAACGTCAGAAGAGACATAAGACTTGATTCTGGATTTATCATATCTTTTGTTCACAATTGCATCAAGTATAGTTAATTTTTGTTCCTTTAATGAAACTTTACCTTTTGATTCAACAGAAATTCTTGGAAGTATTGAATATCTAACTTCTTGAGTAAAACTAGGTTGCTCTTCTGATTCAACTCTTTTTATCATTGAATCCCACCTTCCCTCCGGAGGTATGTCCTGCCTTATATCCGAAACATCGAGTATTGGTTCATCTCTTCCTATCAAACGGACAGTTGCTCCAGAAAGAGCAACTACAAACGAAGATTTATTCTCAAAAACACATTTACAATCCCAAACTCCGGGCCTATCTTGTTCTTGAGCATTAACATAAGAAAATTGTCTACCCGAGCTTGTTACCTTCTCAAATTTCGATCTGGAAATTGTAGCATCTGCAGAATATGTTGCTGTAGAAACACCAGCAGATATTTTGTCAACACTAGATATATTTGCAGAAACAGAAAGTGATAATGGTCTTTTTTCACCTGGATTTAGACGTCCTATATTCCAAACTAGCATTTCATCTTCTATAACATATTCTGCATCTTCAGCATGAACAAAGGATTTAGGCATAGTCCTTGTAACTTGTACATCATTTAATGGTACAGAAGATATATTTTCTAACTCAATAGATATTAAGATATCCTGAGGATTATCCAAATAAACAAGCGATAAGCTTGATTCTTCATTTCTTTCAGGATCTGTATCTATTGATTCCTTCATTATAATCATTCTTGGTCCTTTGGCAGAATATTTGATGATTTTTTCTTCAGTCGCATCAAGTTCTCTTATTGGTATAATGGCTTCACCGAAATCCGTAGAATCAGTATTCTTCAATTGTATTTCAATATCCCAAGCACGGTGCTTTTTACTAGCATTTCTGACTATTAATTCTCCTTTTATACTTTGATTCCTTACTGTTCCGATTGGATTCAAAGAGGATTCTTCAGACTCTTTAAGAATCGCATGTAATTTATCTCCCGAAATTGAATCAACTTCTATAGAAGGCCTTAAAATAGAGAATTTAGGCTCATCCCCAGCTGAAAATTGTTGATCCTCGGAACCATACATTATAGAAAATGAATCTGTCATTGACTCTAATTCCGAGTCAGAAGATTTAGGAATATTTTCTGTTTCTTGTAATCCATCTCCAGAAAAAACTGATAATGAATCAGCTAAAGATTTTAGAGAATCTTTAGATTCTGGATTAGTTACATCTGAATTTTCTTCTTCATCGGTATCTTCTTCGTTATTTTCCAATAATTGAGAGAATGCATTAGATATTTGTAACTCTGAGTCGCCTTCAGATTCAGGTTCAGAAATACCGATGTCATCGGATTCAGATTCTGTTGGTTCAGAATCACTTAATGACAATTTTGTGTTATTGGAATCTACATTCTCTAAGTCGTCAGATAATGATGGTAATTTTAGTTCGGGTGGCGGTGGAGGAGGAGGAGTTAGGCCAGGTGGCGGTGGAGGCGGAGGAGTTAGGCCAGGTGGCAGCGGAGGCGGAGAAGTTATATTGGGTTCTGTATTTTGCTTTTTATCAATATTATCGACTTCTA
>MDSZ01235388.1_pt1 | contig 12406 bp, 11 predicted proteins | sample 811201 | NCBI WGS metagenome assembly MDSZ01 (sample SAMN05326647, study PRJNA326480) | marine metagenome | isolation source: seawater | place: Indian Ocean: North | collected 2010
AACTTCTTTCAAAGAGGGAATTATTAAATGATATTGGTATTAAGGATAATTCTTTATTGGGGATTGTAACCTATCACCCTGAAACACTTTTAGAAAAAGAAATGATCAAAAGTTCATTTCTTGAAATTCTAAAAGCTCTTAGTAATGCATACAAAACAAAAAATATTAAATTTGTGATAACTTATCCAAATTCAGATTCTGGGAGTGATTTTTTGATAAAGGGATTTAAAAAATTTGTAGCAGAACATGAGGGGTGTATATTAGTAAAAAGCCTTGGAAGAACTAGATATCTATCTGCACTTGCTTCATTTGATTTTATGTTAGGAAATTCTTCTAGCGGATTATTTGAAGGGCCATCCTTCTCAATCCCTGCTATCAACATAGGGAATAGGCAAGCGGGAAGAATGAGGGGAGAAAACGTAATCGATGTAAAAGCTGATTCTGAAGAAATAAATAATGCAATAAATTATATAATCAAAACAAACAATAGAAAAGAGATGATCAATCCATATGGGGAAGGAGATAGTAGTAAAAAAATAGTCTCATTTATAGAGAATATATTTTCAAATAATTCGAGAACAAAAATTTTAGTAAAAAAATTTAACGACATATAATGAGAAAATATAGCCACATAGGAGGATTAGTCGACATTTCATTAGATGAAATATTATCTAATTTAAATTTTGAATCTTTTTTAAAATCTCTAGTAATACCTGAGAATAATTATTTACTAACTTTTTCTGGTAGATCTGCATTATCCATTATTTTTGAAAATTTAAATTTTAATAATGGCTATGTTTTATTACCAGAATTCATTTGTACCGATTCAATTTATCCTTTGCTGAAAAAAAAAAATCTAGTACCTTTAAGATTTGAAATAGGGAAAAACTTTGAACAAGAAATAGAAAAGATAACATTTGCAATAAAAAAAGTAAACACAAAAAAAATTAGAGCTATATTATTTTGTAATTATTTTGGAATTAAAGATCCTATCAACACTGCGTATGAATTTAAAAAATTATATCCCGAAATACCAATAATTCTGGATTCGGTTCAAGATCTTTCAGGATTAAAATTATGGGAGGAGAGATCTAAATGGACTGATTGGCAAATATATAGTTTTAGAAAATCTTTACCAATACCTGATGGCGGATTGTTAATCGGTTCTGGAATTGGGAAAACAAAATTAAATATTACTTCAAAAGCTATTAACTTTAGTGCTTTGCAATTCCAACTCTCATCAATAAGAAATAATTTCTTATTTCTGGAAAATAAAAATCCAAATAAGATTGAATTAGAAAAAGAATATATTAATCTACTTAAGAAAATAAAAAAGATTCCATATAACTCAATTCCAATAACTAAATTTTCTGAATTTTTACTTTCTAAAATAAATATTGAAGAAGTAATTAACTTAAGAAATATAAATTTTAAATATTTTTCTAAAGAAATTAAACGATTTGACTTTATAGAATTAATTGAAAATACAAGAGTCAATCCTGAAAGTAACTTTATTCCAGTATTTATAAAAAAATATAGTAGAAAAAAATTACAAAGTTTCTTAAAAACTCGGCAAATATTTTGCCCAATTCATTGGACACAACCTAGAGATATTTATAAACAAGCAAGTATAAATGGTAAATACTTTTCAGATAATATATTAAGTATCCCTATTGACCAAAGATATACTAAAAATGATATGGATAGGATAATTGAAACTATTAATGAATACGCATTAATTGAAAAATAGAGAATAATGATTTTCCAAAATGATAGAGTATTAATTATTGATATATAAACTGTAATTTATTATGTGGAATAAAGGTTGGGATAATCTTTTTGACGCACAAGAATGGGGCAAATATCCCTCCGAAGAATTAATAAGATTCATTGCAAGAAAATTCTATAAAAAAAATGATAAGTCCTCAGTAAAAATTTTAGAAATAGGATGCGGAACAGGAGCAAACATTTGGTATCTAGCAAGAGAAGGTTTTTCTGCGTATGGATTGGATGGAAGCAAAGTTGCACTTACCAAAGCGGAAGAAAGACTTAATAGTGAGAACCTTAAATTTAAATTAATTCATTCTGACGCAATTAAAATACCTTTTTCAAATAACTTCTTTGATGCTGTTATTGATATTGAATGTATATATGCCAATAATCTAGAAAGTACTTCCAAAATAATTAATGAGGTATATAGAGTTCTTAAAAATAATGGTTATTTTTTCTCAAAAACATTTATGACTGGAATGTCTGGATCTGATTCTGGCATTAGATTAGAAGGAGAAGAAAATACTTTTTTAAAAATTGATAATTCTCCTTTGCATAATCAATATGGAATAATAAGACTCACATCAGAAGAAGAAATTCCAAAAATTTATGGCAAATTTCAAAATCTTAATTGGGACTATATTTATAGAACCGATAATAATAAAAAAGATAAAATTGGAGAATGGTTGATAACTTGCTCTAAAGTTAAATAGAATTTAAACAAAATATTTAAACGAAAATGGTAAAAATAATTGCAGAATGTGGAGTTAATCATGGAGGCGACTTAGAACTCGCATACAAATATATTGAATCAGCAAAAGAATGTGGGGCGGATGCAATTAAATTCCAGACTTGGTTACCTGGTGAAATTACTGGAAGATTTACATCTAAATGTGAATACATGGAGAATGGTGAAGGTAACAAAATAAGTAGATATGAAATTTCTGAAAAATTAAGGCTAGAATTTGATGATTTTAAAAAGCTCGAGGAGTATTCAAACAAAATTGGAATTGAATTTCTTTCAACTCCTGATGGCGAAAAAAGTTTAGAATTTCTTTTGCAAAATAAACTTATCAATGCAATAAAAGTTGGCTCGACAGAAATAGTCAATATTCCATTTCTTAGAAAAGTAGCTAACGCTTCATTACCAGTATATTTATCTACTGGAACAGCTGACTTAATAGAAGTTATAAATGCTGTTGAAGTTTTTGCAGAAAACCTAAAAAATCTTACATTAATGCAATGCACATCTTCATACCCATGTGAGGATAATGAATTAAATTTAAAAGTTCTTACTCAATATAGAAAGCTATTTAATTTAAATATAGGCTTCTCAGATCATAGCTTAGGTTCCACAGCCTCTATCGCTGCAGTAGCTATGGGTGCATCAATAATAGAAAAACATATATATATAGACTCAAACATTTGGACCCCAGATAAAGGGGCATCTATGCATGCAAATGAATTTAAAAAAATGTGTAAAGAGATAAGAAGACTAGAAATAATGCTTGGTAAAGAGTTCAAAAGAAGAACAAAAAGTGAAAAAGAAAACTTAAAATCAATTAGGAGAGGTCTTTGTGCATCGGTGCCTTTAAAAAAAGGTATTATTTTAAAAAAAGAAGACATCAATTATAAAAGGCCATATGAAGATTTAAGTTTAGGGGATATTAAATTTGTAATTAATAAAACTTTAAAAAATGATAAAGAAATTGATGAGCCTTTTAATCTAAATGACTTTCAATAAATCTTCTCATGAAAACTATTCCTTTTTATAATTCATTAAATAATTCATTAAAAAATAATATTGAAAATTTAGTTAGTGATGATTCATCATTAATTAGTATATTAGGATCAAAAATACAAAACGTTACTCGCAATCAGAAAATAATATGGTTTGAATCACCATATGGCTACTCACATTTAAAAAAAAATAATATTAAAAACATTCCCGAAAATTACAGAAAAAACTCACTCGATGCACAATTACAAAATGAATCTCTCACATGCATTTTTATAAGGCCAAGTATCCATAATTTACTAGATGATGAATTAATAAAATTTTTACAAGAAAAAAATTTTTCATTTATTGATTCTGGTAATCAAATCTTCTATTTAATGAAAGAAAACTTAGTATCAAATTGTAATTTAAATATTTCAAAAAAAAGAATTTCAAAAATTAAAAAAGGTTCAAAATTAAATAATCTCCTTAAGTGTGATACAAATTATTTAATTGAAAATAATCTATTTTTTGAATTAAAAAATATTTACTATTCTGCAATGCAAAGAAAAAACGCATCCCCCTTATATTACTTTGAGAATCTATGGAATCTGCCAACTACTTTTAATTTAGTTAATGCACAATTTTACATTGCACTTGACAGAGATAGTAAAAAATTATTATCTTTTTTAATCATAATTGGAGAAGAAGAACAAAATATATTTCTTTCTTCAAGTTCTTCTTTAGGTCTTCAAAAAGAATCAGCTAGTTTTTTAAGATTTAATGCAATAAAAGATTTTTTAGAAAATAAAGATGCAAAAGTTCTAAATATGGGAGGTGTTAATAAAAAATTAGGTGGCGATGATAGCTTTAAAAAATCCTTTGGAGGTAAAACTTTAGATTACAAAATAATTTTTAAAATGAATAGAAATTTATATTCAGAAAATTTAAAAAATTTTAAACTTAATTATGATGAAAATAATTTAAGATTTTGGCTATAAAAGATAATTTTTTAGTTGATCTAAATCATCATTTGTGTCAAGATCTAAGGCATATTTACCATTAACTTCATAATTGAATATTTCCCCATCTATAATTTTTTTAGTTTTCAAAAAAAACTTTCTCCAAAAAACATATAGTCCTCCAGTGAGTACAAAATAATTATCCATTTCTTGAGAATTCAAAGATTTACCACATAGATCAGGTTGTAAAGGTAAAAGCTTGTTGCCAAAAGATTTATAAATATGAGCTGGTTTTTCCGAACATATTCTTGTTGCGACAATTGAAAGTGGTTTATCTTTATTGTTCTTTAAAGTAGTTTTTATTGAATGGGAAATGCTTTTTGGTTCTCTAAAGGGAGTTGATGGTTGTAATAATAAGACCAAGGTATTATTGTTTCCATAATTTTTTAGAGTATGCAAAACAACATCTACCATTCTTGAATTCGAATTACTAAGAATACTTGGCCTTTTGATTTTTATTAAATTTTCAAAATCATTAATATTTTCTAAAAATAATTGATCATCAGTTGTCAAAATAAGCTTATAATTATAGGAGAGAATATTTGCAATTTCTTGCCCGCATAATAAAGCTCTCTCTACTAATGTTTTACCATTAATAATCATTCTGTTTTTGTAAGGAATTCTCTGACTGCCTTTTCTAGCTGGAATAATTATGATTAAATTAGGATCATTCATGCCCATAAAATTTAAATAAGAGATTAAAAAAGAAATGAAAATAATCCATTTTTACACAAACCTAGAGATAAGATTTGATAATTTTTCAGAAAAGAACATAAAAACATATAAAATTTTTAATTTATTTAATCCTCAATTAGATTTCTTTTACAGTAAATCATTATTAACTTTATTAATAAATATTTTGTCTGCTTTACATTGTATATTTATTTCTCTAAGTCTACCCAGAGAATTTTACTTAATTACTTGTGAAGCCGAAAGGCCATATTTTAAAATTTATTATAGTTTAATATCCATCTTTAGAAGAGTAAAGTTATTAGTTTTTTTACCAGGATTTTTAAATAATTTAAATTCATACTCATACTTAAGCCAAAAACCGCTTATTTCTTTATATACTTTTCAAAAAAGTAATGAATTCAAAAAAGAATTTGACTCTAAAAAAATAAATTTTTCTCTTTTCCCAAGATTGTGGAACAATGTTGAATTAATTTCTTTGGAAAAAACTAATAAAAAAAAACTAGATTCAATAGTAATAATAAGCCAATACAGAGATTATCTTGAGAAACCTGAATATATGCTTAATGAATATCAAATCTACTTAAAGAATTTCTTATTTAAAACTTGTCCAGAATTAATCAAATATTTAAATAATACATCAATTCCCATTACCTATTTACCCGCATATAAAGACAAAAATTCAAAACAATCAGAAATGGAAGAGTCATTTTTTTTGAGATTAAACGATAATATACTAATTGAAAAAAAATTAAATCCCTATTTAAAAATAAATCCAAATTCACTATATATTTCTTTTAATTCAACTTTGTCTATTGAGTATTCATTTCTATCAATTGCATCTTTAACATTAGATAATGGTATCAAATCTTCTAGAAAATTTTCTTCCAAGAATCCTAGTTTAATTTTAGATTTTTTTTATAAATATAAGTTCAACAAAAATATATTTTTGGAAAGAAAAAAGGAGCTTCTTTTTATAAAAAAAGGAATTATAAAAAATATTAATCAATACAATTTTAAATAAACCTATTTATCATTTAATAATTGAGGACTACTTGGAAGACTTAATATTCTAGAAAATTCATTTTCAGCAATTTTCAAAATTGACTTTGGATGATTTTTGTAAATTTCTAACGTGTGTAACAATTTCCAAGCAGGGCGTATCATTATTCCTTGCCTATAACATTTCTCAAGTAATTCATTTTTAAAAATTTCAGTTTTTTTATTATCTTCGTTAAGAAATCGAATATTTATTAACCAATAATTATTAATATTTTTTGATTTATCAACAATAACTTCAACTCCATTTAATTTAGAGAAAAATTTCTGATATTTTTTTAGTAATAAATTTTTTTTATGAATTCTTTCCCCTATAACTTCCAACTGAGCTAATCCAAGAGCAGCATTTATATTAGGCATCCTATCATTCCAACCTATTTCATCGTGATCAAACTCCCATCTATGTTGCTTTTTAGCTGTTGTTGAAAAATGCTTACATTTATCTGCCAACTCTTTATTATTAGTTATTAAGATTCCTCCTCCACCAGTTGTAATTAATTTATTGCCATTAAAAGAAATAACTCCAATATCACCTATTAAACCAGAATGAATAAAAACTTTATTATCAACAAAATGTCTGCTTCCTAATGCTTCAGCAGCATCTTCCACAATTGGTAACCCCCATTCGTCCGATATTTTTTTTATTTCAAATAAATCTGCTGGCATTCCAAAAACATGAACTGGAACTATAGCTGAAATCCTTCGTCCAGTTTCCGAATTAAAGACCTTACCTTTTTTTACATAAGCAATTTTTCTGAGTCTTTTAGATAAGAATTCAGAAGATAAAGATAAATTCTTTTGATCTATATCTACAAAGTGAGGATATGCTCCTAAATGTGATATTGCATTCGCTGTAGCCACAAATGTAAAAGGAGAGGTTATTACTTCATCTCCAGCTTTTACTCCAACGCAGTGAAGCCCTAATCTTAAACCAACAGTCCCATTAGTAACAGCTACTGCATATCTAGATCCAGTATATTTACAAATCTCATCCTCAAATTTACTTACCCATTTCCCTGAAGAACTTACCCATCCATAATCAATACAGTCTTCTAAATACCTTAAAGCATTTGTATTTTTGAAATAAGGTTCATGCAAACCAATATTATTATTTTCACTTTTTAAATTAAGTGTTGCTTTTATTGCGTTTAAAATTTCCTCTGATTCACACATGGATCAAGTATTAAATTGAATAATTATTTACTTTATATTTATTTAAATTTATTGGATTCGAAAACCATTCAGATGTCTTTAATAAACCTCTTTTGAATCCATCTATTCCTGAATAAGATGGATTCCAATTAGTTAGTGATTTTATTAAATTATTATCGCCAAATAATCGATTAACTTCAGAACCTTCTGGTCTCAATCTCTTCTCATCAATTTCAAAATCAATTTCAACATTCATAACTTCTGCAATTAATCTTGCAGTATCACCAATAGATATTTCAAAATTACTTGCAGCATTTATGACTTTACCAATAGTCTTTTCACTTTCTGCAATACAATAAAATGCACTACAAATATCTAATACAAAATTAAAGTCTCTCGTTGGAGTAATAGAACCTAGACTAATACATCTTTTACCTGAAGCAATTTGCGTAATTATTGTTGGTATTACAGCTCTAGTGCTTTGTCTAGGCCCGTATGTATTAAAAGGTCTTATTACAGTAATTGGGAGATTAAAGCTATGCCAAAAGCTCAATGCTATTTGATCAGCGCCAATTTTACTTGCAGCATATGGAGACTGCCCCACCAACGGATGCTTCTCATTAATTGGTACAAATTGAGCTGAGCCATAGGTCTCAGAGGTTGAAGTATGAACAATTTTTTCTAAATTACATTCCCTTGCTGCTTGCAGAACATTAAGTGTTCCATGGATATTAGTATCTACATAACTAGAAGGGGCTAAATAGCTAAATGGGATAGCTATTAATGCAGCCAAATGATAAACCTGATTACAATTTTGCATTGCATACCTTACTATTTCGGGGTCTCTGATATCTCCTAAAATAACCTCCAAATTTTGTTTTATTTCTTCAGGTAAAGTATCTAACCAGCCCCAGCTTCCATTTGAGTTATAAAAACAAAAAGCTTTGACACTAAATCCTTTTTTAATAAGAAACTCAACCAAATGTGATCCGATAAAACCATCTGCACCAGTTACTAAAATCTTTTTATTATTCATTTCTCTAAAAATATTTTCAGTTTATTTTTCATTTTTAACAAATTTATTTTCCCAATATTTTTTAGCCTTTACCAGGGTCTCTGGCTGACCTACATCTAACCAATATTCATGTATTGGGCATGCTGATATATTCATGTTGCTTTCTAAAGCCAAAGTTAGTAATTCAGGCATATCAATAGGAGTACCTTTTTGAATAAAATCGAGAAGATTTGGCTCTATTAAATAGATGCCTGCATTTACATAATTCCTAAAAGAAGGCTTTTCCTCAATAGAATGAACTTTTTCATTTTTTAAATGAACTACTCCATATGCGAGTTTTTCTATATGTTCCCTAACGCAAATAGTTGCTAGTGATGAGTTCTTATAGTGAAAATTTATTAAATTAGCTATATTTAGATTTGTCAAAACATCTCCATTCATAACTAAGATAGGCTTGTCATCATCCAAATTGAGTAATTTTAAAGCACCAGCAGTTCCAAGCGGAGTTTTTTCCTGCAAATATTTAATATCTACTCCCCACTTAGATCCGTCTCCAAAATAATCAATTATTTGATCTTTTAGATGATTAACCGCAAAATAAAATTCTTTTAAACCTGCTCTTATACAGTTATTTAGCACTATTTCTAGCATTGGCTTCTTCCCTAATTTAAGCATAGGTTTGGGTGTCTTCTCTGTGAGAGGCATTAATCTAGAACCTAAACCACCAGCCATGATTACAACCATGGGTAGTTTTTGGGGCACTGATTTACGAAAATCTTTAAATGTTATTAGATCTAAAACTCTGCCATAGCTATCAAGAACTGGTATTTGTCTAATATCGTTATTAATCATCAGAATTTCTGCTTTATTTTGCAAAAATTCCTCTTTATGATCTAAAACAATCATATCTTTTGTCATTACTTCTTTAACTTGTGTCTCCAAATTCAAGCCAGATAGTAAACTTCTTCTAATATCTCCGTCTGTAATAGTTCCTAAAAGTATATTATTTTCATCTAAAATTAAGACTATACCCTTATCTGTGTTTTCTAAAACATATATTGCATCCTTCAGTGAAGAGTTCGATCTTAATAGTATATTTTCAACTGTCATAAAAAAATTTATATTGTGAAATACACTTTTTATTATCTTATTAGATTAGAGATAATTAAACAATCTAGTTATTTTTCTTACTTATAGTTAAGAAATTTATTTTTCTAAGAATGATCGAATTTTTTCGATAACATATTTTTGTTCTTCATCACTAAAAGTTGGATAAATAGGCAAGCTTATCACTTCTTTAAAATGAGCTTCTGATTCAGGACAATAATTTTTTTTAAACCCTAGTTTTTTAAAATAAGGTTGTCTATAAATTGGGATATAATGAAGATTTACGAAAATATTATTATCTCTTAAATAATAATACATTTCTTTTTGAGAGACTCCTCCTTTAGTGTCTGATACTCTTATTGGGTAAAGGTGATAACTCGAGGAATTTCTTGGATCTTGATAAGGTAACTGGATTCCTAAATCTGCTAAACAGTTATCATAATTCTCAGCTATTTTATGTCTCCTCTCTAAAATATTTTCTAACCTATTCAGCTGACTTAAACCTAGAGCACTTTGTAAATCATTTAGTCTGTAATTAAATCCAAGACTTTCTTGCTTATAATTCCAAATTTCATCTGAAATTTTATTACTTTGTTCTTTATTCAACCTACGAATTCCATGTGATCGATATGATTTCATTTTTTCTGCAATTTTTTGGCTATTAGTGGTAGCAACACCACCTTCTGCTGTTGTTATTATCTTTACAGGGTGAAAACTAAAAACTGTAATACTACTATATTTGCAGCTTCCAATTTTTTCTCCATTATGAGTTCCGCCAATGGCGTGAGATGCATCTTCAATGATTTTAAATTTATATTTTTTTGATAATTTATAAATTTTTTCCATTTCACAACTTTGTCCTGCAAAATGTACTGGGATTACGATTTTAGGTAAAACATTGTTTTCTTTAGCAATAATTAATTTCTCCTCTAATTTTGAAACACTCATATTGTAAGTAGAAGGATCGATATCTACAAAATCAATTTTTGCTCCACAATATAATGCTGCATTTGCACTGGCAACAAAGCTATTTGGGCTAGTCCATACCCATTCATTCATTTTTAAGTCTAAGGCTTTACAAGCCAGATGAAGGCAACTCGTAGCACTATTGGAAGTTACTGCATAATTAGATCCAAGTTCCTCAATTATTTTTTGTTCAAATATTTCAACTTTAGGTCCCTGAGTTATAAATTCCGATTTAAGTGTTTCCAGAACACTCTCAATATCATCTTGAGTTATTTCTTGTTTGCCATAAGGAATCATGATTTTTATTGGAAATTCTTATTATTTTGATTAATCCATTCTTTTAATTGGGACTTTGACATCCATTCTTTGTTTAATTCACTTGAATATACAAAATCCACTGGTACTTTTATCCCTTTTTTTATCCTAGCCTTATCTTTACTCCAATCATTAATTTGCGGAAGTATTTTATAATAATCCTCGTACTCAAAGGTAAATAATGAATCTTCATGACTTATCATTTGCTCATGTATTTTTTCTCCTGGTCTAATCCCAATATAAACTTTCTTACAGTTTGGAGCTATGGCATCTGCAATATCAATAACTTTCATTGATGGAATTTTTTTAACATAAATTTCACCTCCAACCATATCCGAAAATGCATGCCAAACTAATTCAACTCCCTGTTCTAAAGTAATCATGAATCTAGACATTCTTTTATCAGTAATAGGAATCTCTCCAGAATCTTTTATTGAAATAAAATAAGGTATAATAGAACCTCTTGATCCCATTACATTTCCATATCTAACGACTGAAAAACTGGTCTCTTGACCATTAGCGTAACTATAGTTGCTAGCGACAAATAATTTATCTGAAGCTAATTTAGTAGCTCCATATAAATTTACAGGACTACTAGCTTTATCAGTAGATAATGCAACTACTTTCTTTACCCCTTGATCTATAGATGCGTCTATTAAATTCATAGCCCCATTAATATTAGTTTTAACACATTCAAAAGGATTATATTCAGCAGTTGGAACGATTTTGGTAGCTGCGGCATGTACAACATAATCAACTCCTTGCAATGCCCTATGAAGTCTTCCCTTATCTCTGACATCTCCAATAAAAAACCTTATTCTCTGATCTCCTTCAAAACATTTTGACATATCCCATTGTTTAATCTCATCTCTAGAAAAAACAATTAATTTTCTTGGATTATATTTTTTTAAAGTCATGGATACAAACCTCTTACCAAATGAACCTGTACCACCAGTTATCAATATCACTGAATCATTGAACATTTTCTTATTTGATGAATTTAAAGAAGGACATACTGAAAAATATAAATTCCATATTAAATATTAAATTAGTTCATCTTAGTTTCCATTAATCGTTTTTGTGCTAATTCTTTACTAGTAAAAACGTTAACTAAACTACCATTATGGAGTTCAAATATTTTAGAACAATTTAAAACTGTGCTAATGCGGTGAGCAATAATTATTATTGTGAGATTTTTATTTAAGTTTTTTATAGATTCTATTATGCCTTTTTCAGTTTTAGTATCTAAAGCACTTGTTGCCTCGTCTAACACTAAAACAGATGCATTATTATAAAAAGCTCTTGCAATAGCTATTCTTTGGATCTGTCCTCCACTTAATTTCGCGCCTCTTTCCCCAACTTTTGTTCTATATGTATTAGGGAGACTTTCAATAAAATCACTTATCCTTGCTTTTTTGGCACAATTAATAGCTTTATTAATATCAATTTTATTTTTTGGTATCCCAAAAGCTATATTTTCTAATATTGACCCGTCAGTTAAAAAAACATTTTGTGGGACATGGGCGATTGATGACCTCCAGTTCAAAATTAGTTGTTTGTCCTTTTTTTTATTAATTTCTTTTCCATTAAGTA
>MDSZ01228855.1_pt1 | contig 12405 bp, 11 predicted proteins | sample 811201 | NCBI WGS metagenome assembly MDSZ01 (sample SAMN05326647, study PRJNA326480) | marine metagenome | isolation source: seawater | place: Indian Ocean: North | collected 2010
AATGCACTACATAAAAAAAATGTTTTAAAGATATCATTAAGGAATTCAAAATTTACGTTAAACAATAAAGTTGTCATTCTATGATTATATAAAAATGAGTGTAAAAATTCACCCAAATTTTAAAAGTGTATTGATTATTTTGATATATTACTTTTTTGCGTAAAGAAAATATCCAGTAGTCATCTTATCTGATGTAATAGTTTTTTGAAGAAACCACGTAACTGGAGTTAATAGGTAATACAACAATGTAAACGAATTCCCTACTATCTTTCCTACTAAGCTTTTTTCTAACCTGAGCCTAATAAATAGAACTAGAATCGTCTCAAACCATCCATTCCTAGACAAAATTTTAATCTTTGCAAAATCTTTGAAAAGATGTTTCAATCCATATTTAGTAAATCTGTAAAAATCATATGGTTCATCATGAATATGAAATATAAAAGGTGAAGAAAAAAGAACATAGCCGCCTTTATCAAGTATTGAAAATATATTATTAACAGCAGAAATAGGATTTTTTGTATGTTCTAGAACTTCAAAAATACATATTAAATCTGGTCTAAATGTGAGTTGCTCCAATTCTTTTTTATTACATATATCTATAACTTGATCAGGATTTCTACTTTGGTCAATATCAATTGATTTTACAAACTTAAATTTTTCTCTTAAATATTTCTCAATGTCACCTCCCGATCCAACATTTAATACTTTTAATTCAGAAAGTCCATTATTTTCATCATCAATTATTTTTATGTATTTGTCTATGTATTCAGTAAGGTTTTTTCTGGATATATTTTTTGATAATTTTTTTAAATTTTTTTTAATCATTTATTCTCTATTTTTTTCAGAATTATATATTTTTTTTCACTCATTTCAATCACCTATATAGTAAAAATTTCCTAATGCATTTCCATCTGTAATGATTTTTGATAAAAATCTAAATATTTCATTCGCATCTATAGTTCTTAGACCTGAATTTACATAAGGTCTATCTCCTTTGTATAAACCATTTTTCCACAACAATTCACCAGCGGGGTTTAGATTTGTCTTAATATTTCTATCTAAATCTCTTACAAAAATACTGTAAGTTTTCTCAGAAGAAACTCCAAATTCATCAACATATATGCCTTCAAAATCTTTATGGTATCTATAATCTACATTATTCATCTCTTCCACGTGATGATAAAAAGTCATGCTTAACTGTTCCTCAAGATCAAGAACTCCAATTTTTCCACCAAGCTCTCTTATTAAATTAAATGGAGAGTCTTTACCATAAGCACTTTTATTATCAATAATTTTAAATTTATTTGATTCTTTACCAATAGCACAAAAGGAATACATTGGATGTCCTGTTCTTTCACTTTTAGGATGAAGTCTTGCTGTTTCAGTCAGTAATCCCATATGAGAAATTGTTTTATTAATATCAAAAAACTTATCCTCCTTGAAATTAAAATTAAAAAGTGGAAAAACTAAAGTTCCATTTATTCCCACTGCTTCTATAAAACTCTGCAGTAAATCATCGGCATTAAAAGGGATTCCTTTATTTGTTATATCCTGCATAGTTCTTTTTATACTGCTGTGAATTAAAATTGTGTCACCCTCATCAATACCAGAATTTCTCCATGTTTGAACTAAACTTTCGATTTCTTTTTTGTTACTAGACATATTTCTCTTTGTATATAATAACTTTAATAATATAAATAAGGCTAATGTCATTGATTGATAAAATAAAATTAGAGCAACTTTTAATAAAACTTTTTCCATTACCCAGATCAATTACTGGAGATGGCTTAAGAGAGTCATTCAATATTTTAAAGGAATATATAGATTTTAAGCTAGAAGAAATTCCCACAGGTTATAAAGCTGATGAATGGCAAGTTCCAAAAGAATGGACAGTAAACAATTTGTGTCTTTTGGATAAAAATAAAACTAATCTTATAGACTATAAATCAAACAACCTTCATGTTGTAAACTACTCAGAGTCTTTAAAAATAGACGGTAAACTAGAAGATATTCAAGACTACATCTACACTGCAAAACATATGCCTGATTCTATTCCATATGTAACAAGTTATTATTCTGATTTAAAAGGTATATGTATTTCAGAAAATTTAAAGAGCAAACTAGTTGGAGAAGAGTTGTCAATCAATCTAGAAACCTCTTTTTTTGACGGAAGCATGACGTTTGGCGAAACAGTTTTAGAGGGACGTGATCAAAAAGAAGTAAATCTCACATCTTATATGTGTCATCCAAGCATGGGAAATAATGAATTATCTGGACCATTAGTATTGTCATTGTTATACCAACTACTCCAAAGACATGATAGAAAATTTACATATAGGTTTAGTATCTTTCCTGAAACAATAGGTGCAATAACTTATATCAAAAAAAACTACGAAAGACTAAAAAAAAGAACCGTTTACGGACTAGTACTGACCTGTCTTGGTGGTCCTATTAAAAATATTTCATATAAAATGGGCAAAAATACAAAAATCAAAAATATTTTTCAAGAGTATTTAATTAGTAGAGGAGATGTAATTATGAGACCTTTTGATCCTACTGAAGGTTCTAACGAAAGACACTTTTGTTTTCCTACAGTAGATTTACCATTTGGACAATTTGGTAGAACTTTGTACACGAAATATCCTGAGTATCATAATTCTGCAGATGATATTGCCTTCACTGACGTAAATCAAATAATGAATTCTGCAAAAGACATTTATCAATTACTAATTGACTTTGAAGATCAATATGTCGAAAGCGAAACTACAATTGAGCCATCTATAAATATTCAAAGTACTGACTCTGAAGATTTTTTCATTCCAAAAGCCAAATATGGGGAGCCTTTTCTTACAAAGCACAATCTGTACCCAAAAGCAAATGTGGATGGTACTAACTTTATAACAGAAAGAAATTTTACAAACAAAATTCTCAATATTTTAAGCATGTCTGATGGTTTTACTTCTAAACAGTTTATTTCAAATAAATTTAATATTGAAGATCAAATTTTTGACACACTCTTAGAAAATAATATTTTAATTAAGGTCTAGGTTTATATGGGGTGATAAATTCCTTATAGAGTCGTCTTTAAAAAATTTTCTAAGAAACTCGGAATCCTTTTTAGAAAAACTAGACCTCATGTCCGCCATTAATAATTTTTTAAAAATCAATTTGAATTCTTCAATATTTTCTGAATAGCCCATCATTCCTTCATACATTAAATTAGTTTTCATATCATCTTTTTTTAAATTGTCGCTTAAGACCTGCGGGTACAAAAGAGTAGGATAACCTGCAAGTGCTGAAACAAGGTTCACGCTTGTATGAAGACCGATAACAATATCCATATTTAAAAGAGCTTTGTATATAGATGTTTTGACAAATTTATAATTTTTGATATCTAAATTTTTTAATATTTTTTGAAATTCTGAAAAGTTTACATAATAGTGTGACTTAATAAACAAATTAAAACTTACATTTGTTATGCTATCAATTAAATCTTTTATAGTTAAAAAGAACTCCTCTATGTCTTCAATCACATATTGTCCTGTTCCATACCCTAGGTTTCTCTTTTGACCAAAGTGTCTTATATTTATAAGAATGTTTATTTCATCCAAGGGTTTTTTTTCGTTTAATTTATACTTGAACAATTCAAGCCACTTCGTATCTACACCCGGATAACCAACGATTCTATATGGTATGTTGCCTAGTTGTTCAATAACAAAAGGTTGTTCACTTGTCATCCAGTATTCAAAATTCTTAGGAAATGAATTAAATGGTGGAGATGTAATTTTATGTACACCGAAAGGCTCAATAGGAGACCATTTTACATTTTCTAGTGTGTAGGCACTATTAGGAACACCAATAGTTTTGATATTATTTTCATTTATCCATTGAAAAAGTTTTTTGTTGATTTTATTAGGGATAAGATCATTTCTAGTTTCGATAAAAATGATATCCGGGTCTCCTTTAAAATAGTCCTTTATAAATTCATCAGGTTTGCAGAGATTATTAATCACAAGATTAAAAAATTTTCTTGAAATTTTACTAAGAATATTTTTATCGTTAGATCTGTTATTTTTGGTATTACTGTGCAAATATTGTTTTAATCCGTTACCTATTTTTAAAGAATCTATGCATGTTAAAAATTTTACATTTGTATTATTGAACATTAAATTTGTGGGATTTTCATCATACCAATGTTGATATGATGGCTTTGTTGAGAAAACTAATATTTCACAATTATCATCTGTAAATTCAAAAATTGGTAACGTAAAATCTAAACTAGGACTTTCTTCTAAAATTTGTAATATTTTCATAACCTAACTTAACTGTTATTAAACTTGAATTTGCTTAACATTTTTATTTATTTTAATCAGTTCTGGATTTGAATATAGGAACTCAATTATCCTTTCTAAAGATACATTTTTTTCTTTTTCATAATTCAAATCCTTTACAATTTTTTCTATTAATTCAAAATCTTCAATTTGATCGACAGTTAATCGCAATTCACTACAATTAGGAAAATTTTTATTAATGTAAACTTTAGAGCCGCACACAAATTCATTTGGTCTTTTCCATATATATCGTGTAACGTGTTCAAGATCTTCTTTTTCAAGTTGTTCTTTTTTAAGATTTAAGAGTGTTTCAACTTTAATTACTTCGACTGCTTGACCAAGGGGATAACTTTTGGACAAGCCTGTTGATGTATAATCATTATTATTTTTAAAATGCTCAATAATTGTCTCGTCAATTACTTTTGGATCGATTAAAGGACAATCTCCAGTCAAACGTACTATATTTTTGTAATTTTGTTTTTCCGAAAGTGCTATTTCATAATATCGAGAAAACACGTCATTTAATGATCCTCTGAATACGCTAACATTTTTTTTTACTAAATGTTCATAAAGAACATCGTCTGATTCATCTTCTGAAGTTGCTACATAAACTTTATCTATATTTTTTGCAATCATAGCTGAATCTATAGTTCTATCAATTAAAGTTTTATCTCCAATCTTCATCAAAACTTTTCCAGGTAGTCTCTTGCTAGACATTCTTGCTTGGATAATTGCTAAAGTTTTCATTTTCTATATACACATAATGAGTATTCAAATGGAATAGTGTCTTTTTTCAGTTGGTAGTTTGTTTTGAGTACTATATATTTTGAGAAATTTTCCAAACAATACTTCATTACTTTATCTGGATAAGTATAAAAAAGGTCGTTGTCTTCATAATCGACATATTTAGTTAATGAATTAAATACTATGCCTTTAGTTGATGCTTCAAACATTTTGTCTAAAGTTGAATAAAAAAACATCTCTGAATCATCTCGTAAATCATTAAATACCCCAGAAAGAATTACCCAATTAAATGATTTAGGAATATCATCATTCTCAATATCAATTTGAACAAAACTAGAAGCTCTATCGTTTTTAAAGAAATTATTTCCATGCTCTACAAATTCTTTTATAAAATCTATTCCACAATATTCGCCATTAAGCCCAATTTTTCTCATATAATTTAATAATTCACCTGACCCACAACCAATATCTAGAATTGAATCATCCTCTTGTACATCAGAACAAGCAAACAGGTGTTCAAATCTAAGTTGTTGTTGTTTTGAATCTCGTGCTTTCACAGCTTCTGGTGATATGCCATATTTTTCATACAACTTTTGATAAAGCAAATAAATTTTATTATTCATATTCATTAATAAAATTACAAACTTTATCTGCGTATGGATTATCTATATCAATATTTACAAATAAATTAATAATTGATTCATTAAATTCATTTGCAACCTTTAGTTTGTTGTCATACTGAAAATTTGCTAATGAAGGATAATGGTGTGTAATTATAAGATTATTTTCTTTTGCTATGCTTATAAATTTTTCACGGTCTCCATTAATTAATAATGGATACCTCCAGTAAACATCAGTGTGTCTATAAAAAGGTTTTAAAAACTTAGGATTATTTATTTGTTCGTAATAATGCTTTGCAACTATTCTCCTGTTTTCAATATTTTCTTCAAGTGATTTAAATTTTTGATTCATTTCAACATCATCATATGAAGGACATTTTAATATATTGTTACTAGATATTAACTTTGAAGCATTTATGAAATCACTTTTATCTTTAAAAGCCATGCCTCCACCTTTTAGGCTTATTATTTTTCCACTACCAAAACTGAATATGGATATATCTCCACTTGTGCCTATTACTGTATCAGCATCCTTACCTCCAATTGATAAACAACAGTCTTCAATAAATAGAATCTCATTTTTATCACAAAGGCTTCTAATTTTTTTCGTATCAAAGGCTATCCCATAGGAGTGAACCCCAATTATTGCTAGTGTGTTTTTATTTAGTAATTTCTCAATACTGTTTAAATCCATATTGAAAAATTTTTTTTCCATATCTACAAAAACTGGCTTTAAATTACAAAAATTAATAGCAGTCAGTACAGCGGGACAACATATAGAAGGTAAAAGAACCTCTTTCTTTTTATTTTTATTTTTCTGTAATAAGAGTGAGATAATTAATGCTGAAGTGCCTGAATGAACTTCGAGAATGTAATCGTTTGACAGTATTTCAGAAATATTTTTTTCAATTACTGTTTGTTTCATTTTTTATCTCACTACACAATTGTATTTAGACATATATATTGAGATTAATATTAAATTTCTTCTATCAATAGCTTTAAGTTATTTAAAGTACTTAACAATAAAAAAGATTTTTTAAGAGATTAATACTTTATTAATTTCTTTGATAATATTGTCTAAGCTATCATCAAAAAAATATTTTTCTGCTGAATTATTAAAATTATCAACATCATAATGTTTTAAATTTAATGAAAACTCAATACTTTTTTTTATACTTGAATAAATATCTTGAAAATATCCCATATCATTTGTGAGATTGCAAGATGCTAAATACTCCGTGTCTCTTTTTTGAAGTTCATTAATCGAAAATGATAGATTTAATTTTTTGGAATATGAAGACTCATATTTTGTTAATCCACCTCCATGAATAATCAAATCTGCTTTGATAAAATATTCAAAAAAATTATTTGAATCAATAGAGTAAAAAAGGTTATTAGAATTTTTTGTTTGTGTGTAGAAATAAAAATTAAATTTATCCTTATATTCTTTAATAAGATTAATTGAGTCACTAGTAATTTCTATCTGAACAGTTTCACCAAAATAAAAGAATAAGTTTTTTAAATCTTTTGTTGTTTGTTTTTTTCTTAAATTCGAATACTTCTTGTCAAAAGGAAAATATTTTAAACCATATTTAGAATTTTGAGATTTGTACTCTTTGTATTCTTTTTTGTGACGAAAGTTAACTACGAGATTCCAGTCTAAGTAATCATTTTTTTCTAAATCATCTAGAGCAATTCTTCTTGTTTGAATTTGATTTATATTTAAGTAGTCTTCTTCAAGATAGCTATCAAAAATAATTGCATCATATTTGTCTAAATTTCCATCAAATTGAAAATTATCAATATTTATCTTTTTTAATTTTAAAAACTCCATATCTATGTCTCCAAAGAAAGATATTTTTAAATTTTTGTTTAATTTCAGCAATGAGTTTGCGATTATAATACATCTACTAAGATGCCCAATCCCAACACTTTTATTTGAATTACAAAAGAATAGAATATTCATTCGTTAATTTTACTAATTACATCCCACTCAACGCGATCACCAATTTCTATATCTTTATTGGCTACATAGGTGCTGATTTCATCAAAGTATTTAGGATGAAGTCCATAACCGGGCCTTACAGATTTATAGCATCCTTTTATTTTTTCACCTTTCTTAACATTTTTATGAAAATAAAGTGATCTTTTTGCCCAATCATTTTTTTTAACACTTTTACTCAAGTCATAATTTATCTCACCAAATGATTTTTCTATATTTCTTATTTCTTGAACCATTAATTTGAACTCATTAGTTTTCAATGAAAAGAAACTATCAACTGTTTCTTCGTTTTCAAACACAATATGCTTTTCAATAACATTTGCCCCCATACTTACTGCAGCTAAAGGAATAGCGATACCAATAGTGTGGTCGGATAGGCCGACTATAACATCAAATTTTTCTTTGAAGTCAACCATAGTATTTAAGTTTACCTCTTCATAAGGTAGAGGATATGAAGTAGAGCATTTAAGTAAAACAATATCAACACATCCATTATTTTTGAGAGTTTCAATTGCTAATTCAATATCATCTAAACGAGCAAGACCCGTTGATAAAATTACAGGTTTACCAGTACTTGCTACTTTTTTTAAAAGCTGTATGTCGAATATTTCAGGTGATGCAATTTTATACATAGGAACATTTAAGCTCTCCAAAAAATCAACTGCTGTATCATCGAATGGAGATGAAAATATCTCAATATCTATTTTTTTTGCGTGATTGAAAAGTGTTTCATGCCACTCCCATGGTGTATAAGCATCAGTATATAAACTGTATAGAGTTCTAGAATCTTCCCAGGCATTTCCTGCAGGTATAATAAAATCTTTTTTTTCTGAATTTAATGTAATTGTATCTGCAGTATAAGTCTGTAGCTTAACAGCATCAGCCCCTATTGACTTCGCTTCATCGATTAACTTGATTGCATTTTTTATTTCGCCCCCATGATTTCCTGAAATTTCTGCAATAACAAATGTTGGAGCACCAGGTCCTATTATCTTATTATTAATATTGATATTTTCTTGCATTTTACTTATAGGCTAGCATTATATTGAAAACAAATGAATAGAAGCAATGTTGATTCGAATCTTGTTATTTTAGGTGGAGGACTATCAGCCATCTATGCTGCCTATAAATTATCAAAAGACAAACCTACAATAATTTTTGGTCAAGAAGAAATTGGAGGAATTCTTAATAGTTATAAATGGAAAAATTATTATATTGACAATGGATGTCATTTTTTTGATGGCAATGAAGAGCATATTGAATTTTTTAAAATTGTTGGTGGAACTATAGAGCACGAAGTTAAATATGGCTCGTTTAATCAAGGTAAGCTTACAAATGAAATTGCAACACCTGAAATTAATAATACACAAATGGTTACAGATGCCATAAATGAGCTTAAAAATTTAGAGAACTATGAACACAACAATATTTTAAAAGAAGAAAGCTTAAAAGATATTTTAATTAGAAAATTTGGAATAATTTGTGGTACTTATTTATCAGATGTTCAACAGAAATTTACTGGACAAGTTTCTGAAAAAATAAGAGGAAATGAATTTAAAAAGTTTTCAGTTTTTCATAGAATTAGAATTGGAAATGATGAAATTTCAAATGACTTAAAAAAGACTAGCTCATATTTAGAAGATATAATCTGTTCGTCTCTTGAGTCAAGAGGCTTACCCAAATACCAAAAGTCTATGTATCCGAAGAACGGTGGATCTATGGGTTTTGTTATCAACTCAAAAAAGTATTTAGCAAAAAATAATATAAACACCTTAAATAATTTCAATGTTGAGAAAATAAAATATATAAATGGTTGTTATGAGATATACAGTAGCTCTGGTTCAACCTTTAGGACAAATACAATTATTTCCACCTTGCCTTACGGACTGCTTGCAAAATTATTAGGCCATAAAAATGAGTCGCCACCACAGTTTATTCATTACAGAATGATTCTCTTAGAAATAAATAAAAAAGATATTTTAGATACTTACTATGTACAGGATTTTGATAAAAAAAATTATACCTATAGGAGCAGCAATATGGGTTATTACAGTAACCAAGTATCTGACGCTGGTTCAACTTTTGTGATGTCCGAAATTCCGTATTTTCAAAGTTTACAAAATGTGAATATAAATAAAATTAAAGATGAATTGATAACACATGGATTATTAAAAGAAAAATCAAAAATATTAGATTATACGTTCTATGATAAAAAAAATGTTGTACCAATAAATACAGCTACTCAAAAAATTAATTTACCTAACAAATTTTATTCAATTGACTCTGGCGCATTTAGTGCAAAAGACAAGCTTTCAGATATTGATCTAATTTCGGATAATTTGAATAATGTTTTTTAAAAATATGTAAAATGACTAAATAATGAGCTCCCAAAAATTTAAATTAGCTGTATTTGTTCGAGATCAAGCTTACTGTAACCAAATAGAAGAATATTTAGAAAAAAGTATAAAAATGCTTGATAATCTTGAGATAACATTTTTAGCTGAAAATGAAATCATTACTCAACACAAATCGATAAATTTGTCTTTATATATGAATAATATAAAAATTAATTTAACTGAAAAAGAGTTTTATGATAGCTTAGATAAAAAATTTTGGAAAAATAAAAAAGTTTATAAAGCTGACCCTAGGCATGTAGGAAAATCGATAAGTCTTAGTTGGGAGGATCAATATAAATTAATTGAAACTTGCAAAACAATTTACTCTAAAGAAAAGTTTGATTTAATTTTTATGGGTGGAGCAGCTTATTTATTTTGGATAGTACCGCATTTGGTTGCTTTGGAGATGAATTTATTGCCATATAAATTATTTTTTTATGATTATATAAATCCATATTTTAAGGGTGCTAGAGTTTGGTTTTGTACAGATCCGTTTTGGGATATTAGGACCAATGAAAGCTTTGACTTTAATTGGGATATCAGTGAAGCAAAATTACACATTAAAAATCTTAGGAAGTCTTTGGTTGAGGACAATTTTAATTTAGATCAAAATGCCTTAACTCAAAGTGAACAGTACACACCAAAGAAGTTAAAAAATGTTATCAAAAATCTACTTAAATTAATTTTTAAGTTTGATTACTTATCTAAACGAAGACTTGAAGCGTTGTTTGAATCAAAAAAAAATAAAAAACTTTACACTGAATTTAGTGATCTACCACAAAAATTTTTACTTTTCCCCCTAAATATGCCTTATGATGAACAACTACTATTAAGAGCTCCTGGTTTTGAAAATAATTATAAAAATATTGAATACGTTTTAAAAAATTTGCCAGAAGATTGTAACTTAGTAATAAAAGAACACCCAGTAAATCCTGGCATGTTAAATAACAAAATAATTAGCAAGCTTTTAGAACAAAACCTTAATTTATTCATTATTTCACCAAAAACACCATTAAGGGATGTACTGTCTCTCAGTAATGGTCTAATAACAATAAACTCTACAGCGGGATTGGAATCCTTAATTGTAAATAAAAGTGTTCTTGCATTAGGGATGGGCTACTACAAAGACTTAAATTCTGTATACAAAACAGACAATAAATCAATTTCTTCAATTTTAAATGACATGAGTGCTGGACAGAACATCGTAAACAAGACTGAAGTTGATTTATTATTAATAAGATTGTTAAACCAAACCCACCCTGGACCGAATAAATTTCCTGACAAGGTGGAACAAATTTATTCTACAATGAATGAAGCTTTGTATTACAAAATTAAACAAATAAATAAAATTACAAATTAAATTTTTTTTCAAGTGGCTTTTTATATAAAAAGCTATTTATAGCATTACTTAAATCATCCACTTTCTCACTTTGTAATTCAAAATCTCTCAAAATTGTATGTTCATTAAATGGTAGTTCTAAATTTATAGCACCAAAATTATATGCAACATCATTTAGCAATTGGTAATAATAAGATTTAGCCTGTTGTGTATTAATTACCTCAGTTTCAAACTTACTTCCTACAAGAGTCTGCTCCAGCTCTTTAAGGTATTGAAATTTATTTTTAAATGAATCAACAAATCCAATATCTGAATAATGAGTAAGTGCTGCAGCCAAGACTCTCCTTCCTAATATTGCTGACTCTATTCCAATAGTTGAGTTATACACAAGAACAAGTTCTGATTCTTTAATAATTTCATATGAATTGACCTTATTATTTGCCGAAAAGCAAATTGAATTATTATTTAATTTATCTTGATTTAATTCGAACCAATTTTCAAGTCCATACCAAGTTTCTTTTAAATTTCTGTTTTCACCAGGATGTGCACGAAAGATAAAAAGATATTCAGGATGTTTCTGAATTATTGGAATAAGGCTATCTAGCCAATTAAACATAGATTCAAATAGTTTACTAGAAACTATTTGAGTTGTGTCCCATGAGACATTTCCAAAAATTGAAATTATTTTTCTATTATCATCAATTTTAAAGCTTTCAAATTTAGCTTTTTTTACATCCATATAATTTAGCAATGCTTTATTTTCAGACTCTGTTAGTTTTCTGTTTTCGAAATCAAAAAAATGTTGGGGGCTAGGTTTATAGTTTATTTCTAGAGCATACTCGTTTTTTATAGACCAACCACTTTCAAAAGTTGCCACGTTTAAATTATTTATCTTGCACCATTGATACATTATGGCTTCAGGCATGGTTAGTCCATTAAAGACTAATACACCTGAGAAAAATTTTAGATCTTG
>MDSZ01090009.1_pt1 | contig 12404 bp, 13 predicted proteins | sample 811201 | NCBI WGS metagenome assembly MDSZ01 (sample SAMN05326647, study PRJNA326480) | marine metagenome | isolation source: seawater | place: Indian Ocean: North | collected 2010
TAAAATAATCTCAATATCTTTGGCTACTTTTGGTATTTTAGTTACAAATTCTAATTTTAGCTTCATTTTTTTGAAATATTTAATAGATAATGTTGTATATTTATAAAATTTTGAATTTCAATGAATAAATTAATATTTCGAAAATTATCTTATGATATATTGAGTTTTTTTTTGCTATCCTCACTAGCAATTACATCTATTGTATGGGTAGTTCAAGGTGTAAATCTATTAGATATAGTTACTGAAAAAGGGCATGCTATAAGTGTCTATTTTTTCTACTCACTTTTAAATATTCCAAAAATTTTCAGTAAACTTTTAATATTCACATATTTTTTAACTTTATTTGTTATATTGTCTAGATACGAGGAAAATAATGAGATTTTAGTTTTTTGGACTAATGGAATTAAAAAAATTTCATTTATAAACTTTATTGGAAGACTTTCATTAATATTTCTTTTTATACAATTATTTCTAAACTTATTTATAGTACCTTACTCTCAAAACTTAGCACAAAATTATCTCAAAGATTCTTCATTAGACTTTTTTCCAAAACTCATAGAAGAAAAAAAATTTTCGAATTTACTTGAAAATTTGACAATATTTGTAGAGGAACATAATGGAGACGGCAATTTAAAAGGTATCTACATTAAAGAACAACTTGAAAATAATGAAGAAAAAATAATATTGGCAAGTAAAGGCAAGTTATTACAGAAGGATGATAAGTTTAGTTTTGAGCTTTTTGATGGAAAAATTACAAGTATTACTTCGAAAATGAGTTTTAACTTGGGATTTAAAGAAACAATATACGAATTATCAGATTTTAATACCAAAACTAGAAAAATAAGAAAGTTAAATGAAACTAACAGTATATTTTTATTTAATTGTTTAATTAATAATTTTAGTAAAAGAAAAGATGATATTTTAAGGTGTGGTAATCAAGACACATTTTTAATTAGAGATATTTACGAAGAAATATTTAAAAGATTTATCAATCCATCATATATAATTATTTTGTCATTGGTAAGTTCGCTAATAATATTAGGTTCTAAAGCCAATTTTCTACAAAAATATAATAAAATTTTTTTATTTTTTTTAGGTTTTGGAATTATTTTGTTTTCTGAACTAGGTTATAAATTTATAACATCACACGAACAAATTGAATATATTTTTATATTTTTGCCAGTAATTTTAATATTTATTTTTTATATATTTATTTTTATTAAATCAAATTTTAATTTTAAACTTTTATGATTATTAAGAAATACCAAAATTATATTTTCTCGAAATTTATTCTAAATTTTACAAATCTTACAGCAATATTTTTTTGTATAGTAGTAATAATTAATTTTTTTGAAGAAATTAGATTTTCAGAAAAATATAATATCGAAGTTTATTTCACAATTTATTTATCTTTTATTAATGCTCCATCATTAATATTTGAAATGTTTCCATTTATATTTTTAATTGCAGTTAAGCTGTTCTATATTAATTTGATGGAAAAGGATGAGCTGTCTATTTTAAATACAAATGGGATAAGTAATTTTAAAATTATATTTAACTTAGTAATCATAACAGCAATAATTGGATTATTTTTACTTACTTTATTTTATTTTATTTCATCAAGTCTAAAAAGTAAATATTTAGATATTAAAAATAGCTTTTCAAATACTAACGAGTACCTAGCTGTTGTAAATGATGATGGTCTTTGGATAAAAGAGGAAATAGATGAGAATATATATATTATTCACGCTGAGAAATTTGATAGAGATGAACTTAAATCAATAACTATAACAGAGGCAGATAAATATTATAATAGTAAGAAAACTATAATTTCTGAAAAAGCAAATATTAATTCAAAAAATTGGCAATTAAGTGATGTCGTTTTACTTAATGAACTTGGTAATAAATATAAATATAAAAGTTATGTTTATAATTCCTCATTTAATGGAGAAATAATCTCAAATTTATTTTCAAATTTAAATTCTTTAAATATCTATGAGCTACATAAACTATCTTACAGTTATAGTAAAATTGGTTATTCAAATACTGATATTAAATTACATTTAAATAAAATTTATAGTATGCCAATTTTTTATATCTTAATGACTATTTTAGGTTATTTAATAATTAACAAATTAAGAAAGATAAAATCAAAGTTCTTTGTGATTATTTTTGGAATATTTGTATCGGTGATTGTTTATTACTTAAATTATTTTTCTGGTATATTAGGGAATAAGGGCGCTTTGCCAATTTACTTATCTGTTTGGACACCGCTTCTTATATTATTTTTAATTTGTAACATAGGAATACTTAAAGTTAATGAGAATTAAATATTTATATATTAAACTTTTATTAATTTATATTTTGTCTTCAGTTGTTCACTCTAGTGAAATAGAATTTGAGTCAGAAGATTTAAAAATTAAAAACGATGGAAAATTAATTTTTGCAGTTAATTCAAAAACTCAAATTCAGTCTGAAAATTTAGAAATAATATCAAAAAATGTAGAGTACAACAAAGAAACTAATATACTAAAATTTTTTAATGATGTTGTTTTTATTGATTTAAAAAATAACTTAAAAATTGAAAGTAATGAAATAATCTATAAGAGAAATAATAATTTAATTTTCAGTTCTGGCGCTACTAAGTTTGATGTAAAAAACAAATATAAGATTACATCTTCAAATGTATTTTACGATAGAATTAAAAAGCAAATTTACGCAAATGATAAAGCAGATATTATCGATGAAGAAAAAAATATATATAAGTTAGAAGATAGATATAATTTAGACATTGAAAAAGAAATTATAAAATCAAAAAAGTCAGTAGTTATAGATAACAAAAAAAATAAATATATTTTTGAAGATTTAGCTATAAATTTAAAAAATAATGAAATTGCAGGGAATGAATTAAAAATTGAATTTGAAGACTCTTATTTTGGTAATAAAAAGAATGATCCTATATTAAGAGGAAGAAGTGCGTATTCAAATAAAGATGAATTAAATATTCAGAAAGCAGTATTTAGTACATGTAATATAGCCAATAAAGAATGTAGAGGTTGGGAACTGAATAGTGAAAAGTTTACACATAATAAGAAAAAGAAAATTTTTGAATATAAGAACTCATGGCTTAAAATATTTGACATTAAATTACTATATTTTCCTTATTTTAATCATCCTGATCCATCTGTTAAGAGAAAATCAGGATTTCTAACTCCCTCATACAAGACTTCCGAAAATTTGGGAACATCAATAAAATTTCCTTATTTTAAAGTTTTAGGATCAGATAAAGATATAACATTTAGTCCAAGATATTTTGCAGATAAAAGTTTTTTATTACAAAACGAATATAGACAAATTTTGAAACAATCTAAGGTTTTAAGTGATTTTGGATTTTTAGTTGGTGAAGCTGGTACTAAAGGACATTTATTTTATAATTTAGTAGGAAGATATAATGATGTTACCAGTTACGAATTAAATCTTCAAAGTGTTAAAGGGGACAATTATTTAAAAAATCATGATTTAAAAGATAATTCACTTTTAATTGATAATGAAAATCTTTTAATTTCTGATTTTAATATAAATTGGAACTTCGAAGACTCTCAACTAAATTCTTCCTTTAAAGTTTTCGAAGATTTATCTAGAAACTACCATGACCGATATCAATATATTTTTCCAGAGTACAGTTTTAAAAAAAATATAGAAATTCCAGAAAATTATAATGGTAAATTTAATTTTGATACTTACGGTTACAACAAAAATTATAATACAAACATAAATGAGTCGGTACTCGTTAATAATTTTCATTTTAAATCTAATGATATAATAAGTAGCAGTGGATTAGTTACAAATTACGACTTATTAATTAAAAACGCTAATAGTTACTCTGAAAAATCAGGTATTTTTAAGAAAAATGAAAATTATGAGTTATTTGAAACTTTTATATTGGAAAATAATTTACCACTAATAAGAAAAGATGAACTATATACTTACTATTTAATACCTAAAACATCTTTAAGATATAGTCCAAATGGAAGTTCTGATTTATCCTCAAAAGATTTAGTGCTTAATTATAATAACGTTTTTAGTTTAGATAGAATTAGCACAAATTATCAAGTTGAAAGTGGAGAAGCGCTTACATTAGGTCTAGAGTTTCAAAAAAATGATAATAAACTTGGTAATATAATTAATTTTAGAGTTGCAAATGTTGTAAAACCAAACAAAGACTATAAGTTACCATCTAAATCGAAACTAAATCAAACGCGTTCTGACATATTTGGTGATTTAAATCTGAGAATAAATAATCATATGAATTTAGGATATACATTTTCATATGATAGAGATCTAGACTATTCGAACCTTGATGCAATATCTTTAAACTTTAATGTAAACAATTTCATAACAAAGTTTAAATATTATTCTGAAAATCATGATTTTGGTGATGAAGAAAATATTAAGAATAGCACAAGTTTTAAATTTGATTCTGAAAATAGTATTAAATTTAATACTTCTAAAGATTTAAAAGATGATTTCACAGAGTATTATAACTTAACTTACGAATATCTAACAGATTGTATATCTGTCAATTTTAATTTTAACAAAACATTTTATAGTGACGGAAATTTAGAGCCTGACAAAACTTTATCATTTTTAATAAAAATAATTCCATTTACGGAGATAGGTGTAGCTAATATTAGCAGTATGATAGTTAATTAAAGAAATGCTTTACTTAAGATTTATATTTCTTGTTATTTTAATCTCATTTTATGTGAAGGATGCTTATTCAAATGTTAAAATAAAATATAAAGTAGGTAATGAGATTGTAACAAACCAAGACATATTAAATGAACAAAGATATCTTCTGTTTCTTAGACCAAGTCTAAAAAATCTTCCTGATAATGAAATAACAAAAATTTCTGAGAATTCGCTGATTAGAGAAAAAATCAAAAAAAAAGAAATTGATAGAATTTTTAAAAACATGACCAATACTTCATTCGTAGATGAAATAAAAAAAAGTCTTTTTAAATTTAAAAATGTAAAAACTGAAAAGGAATTTATAGAAATCACAAAAAAAAATAATGTTAATTATGATATAATTGTTGAAAAAATGAAATATGAAAGCTTATGGAATGAGTTAATCTTAAAAAAATTCGAAAGCTCAATTAAAATAAATAAAAAAATTTTAGAAGAAAAATTAATATCAAAAAAAATAAACAATTTAAAATATGAATACAATTTATCTGAAATAATCTTTGAGATTGAAAATAATGAAAAATTCCAAATTAAATATCAGAAAATAATAAACTTTATAAATAATAATGATTTTAAATCAGCTGCAATAAAATATAGTATTTCAAATAGTGCAAAAATTGGTGGACAAATTGGTTGGGTAAAAGGAACCCTGCTATCTGATAAAGTATTAAATAACTTGGAAAAATTAAATATAGGATCTGTCACTATGCCAATAAAATATCCTAATGGATACTTGTTATTAAAAATAAATGATAAAAGAGAAGTAAAAAATAAAATTGATATTAACAAAGAATTAGAAGAGTTAGTAAATTTTGAGAGAAATAGACAGCTAAATCAATTCTCCTTGTTATATTACAAGAAATTAAAACAAAATGTGATAATTGATGAGTATTAGATATGTTATAATAGTCTTAGGAGAGCCTAACAGTGTTTTTTCCGAAATTATTGGAAAATATAAATCAAAAAAAAAAATTCTCAAAAAGAGAATTATAATTATTGGAAATAAAAGTTTATTTTGTAAACAGCTAAAAAAATTAGGATACTTTATAAAAATAAATGAAATTAAAAATATTAATGAGGCTAAAGTAAATATAATTAATTTAATTAATATAGAATATAAACATAGAAAAATTTTTTCTAAAATATCCACTAGCTCTAGTAGATACATAGAAAAGTGTTTTAATAAATCTTTGGAAATAATAAAAAAATATAAAAAAGAATGTATATTAATTAATGGACCTATTTCAAAGAAAACTTTTCTTAAAAAAAAATATCTTGGAATTACAGAATATCTCTCAAAAAAAACAAATTGTAAGAACGAAGTTATGCTTATTTATAACAAAAAATTATCAGTTTCACCAATAACAACACACATACCAGTTAAACATGTTTCAAAAAATATCAGTAAAAAGAAAATATTAAATAATATTTTAAGCATAAATAAATTTTATAAAGAGACACTAAATATGTCTGCAAAGTTTGCAATTCTTGGGTTAAATCCACATTGCGAAACAATAGATAAGTATAGTGAGGAAGATAAAATTATCACCCCAACTATACAAAAGTTAAAAAAAAGAAACGTAAAAATTGAAGGACCATTTGCTGCAGATACTTTCTTTTTCAAAGATAATTTGGACAAATTTAATGTGGTAATTGGGATGTATCATGATCAAGTTCTCACACCAATAAAAACAATATATGGTTTTGATGCAATTAATATAACATTAGGTTTGCCTTTTATTAGAATATCTCCAGATCATGGACCAAACTCTAAAATGTTAGGTAAAAACATTTCAAACCCAAATTCATTTTATTATGCCATGACTTTCATAAATAACTTAAAATAGATGCTAATAAAGAAAAACTTAGGTCAAAATTTTTTAAGCAATGATGCATTGTTAACCAAGATTGTAGATTGTGGGAAAGTGACTAGTCAAGATATTGTTATTGAGATTGGACCGGGGACAGGCAACCTGACACAAAAAATATTAAATAAATCCCCAAAAAAATTAATAGTAATAGAAAAAGATCTTAACTTATCAGAACTTCTGAAAAAGAAGTTCGGTGAAAAAGTTGAAGTTATTAATGATGATATACTAAAAAGATATGATAAGTTTGATTTTAAAGTTCCATTAAAAGTATTTGGAAACCTTCCATACAATATTTCTACTAAAATTTTAACTTCATTTATTAAGATTAATAATTTAAATAAAAAATTTAAAAAATTTATTTTTATATTTCAAAAAGAGGTAGCGGATAGAATTTTAGCAGAAGAAAATTCTAAAAATTATGGAAGATTATCAATTCTAACATCGTGGAAAATGAATAAATTAAAAATAATTGATATAAACCCTAATTTCTTTTATCCAAAACCAAAAGTATGGAGTTCTCTTATAACACTTACGCCTAAGTTAGAATTTAAAAATTTAAAAAGAAGCAAGCATTTAGAACATGTTACAAATATTTTTTTTAATCAAAGAAGAAAGATGATAAAAAAACCAATGAGACAACTTTTTAATGATTTTGAGGAAATTGCAAAAGAATTAGAACTTGATTTAAATCTAAGACCTCAAAATCTTTCTATAAATACATATTTAGAAATATGTAGATTTTATGAAAAATTAACCCAATAATTTTTTAACGTGATTTTTTATATATTTATTATCTAAGTGCATTTTGTCTTTATTTTTAATTATATTTATAATTTCATTGTAACATTTCTTTAATTTATCATTAATAACTACATAATCATATTCTTTCCATTTAGATAAATCTTTCTTAAATTCTTTCATTCTTTTTTTAACTGTTTTCATATTTTTTTTTTCTCTTTTGACAAGTCTATCTATTAATTCTTTTTTTGAGGGAGGTAGTATAAAAATAGTTAATAATTTATATTTTAAGTTTTTATTTCTTATCTGCCTTGTGCCTTGCCAATCTATATCAAAAACAATATTTTTACCTTGCTCTAATTTTTTTATAACTAAATCTTTTGATGAGCCATAATAATTGTTAAAAACTTTTGCGTGTTCTAAAAACTCTCCTTTTTTAATTAGTTTTTTAAAATTATTCTTACTTATAAAATAATAATCTTTTCCATTAATTTCATTCTGCCGAGGAGTTCTTGTTGTGTGAGATACAGAAACTGAAAAATTCTTATTTTTAGAAATTTTCTTTACTAATGTGGTTTTTCCTGCACCCGATGGAGATGAAAAAATAATCATTCCACCTTTTTTAAAGCTGGGCATTTAATTTAAAAATTAGTTAGCTTTATTTTCTATGAATTTTACTGCATCACCAACAGTAAGTATCTTTTCTGCATCACTATCTGAAATTTCAGATCCGAATTCTTCCTCAAAAGCCATTACTAATTCTACAGTATCTAAACTATCAGCACCTAAATCATCGATGAAACTTGATTCTTCAGTTACTTTGGCTTCGTCAATACCTAGGTGGTCTGCTACAATTTTTTTTACTTTGCTTGAGATATCTTCTGACATATTTTCCTTATCGTTAAAATTCTTAATAAATATTTATATTATTTTGTCAACTAAAATACATTCCACCATTAACATGAATAGTTTCACCAGTAATATAGTCAGATAAATGAGAACTTAAGAAAAGCACAGTATTAGCTACGTCATCTGCTTCACCAAACCTCTCAAGAGAGATTTTATCTTGTAAAGCTTTTTTGAAATTTTCGCTTATTTTATCTGTCATTTCAGACTTTATAAAACCTGGAGAAACACAGTTTACTCTTATATTTTTTTTTCCATACTCTAAGGCAAGACTTTTTGACATACCTATTAGTCCAGCTTTAGATGCAGAATAGTTGGCTTGCCCTATATTTCCGGTATGACCAACTATTGACGTTATATTAATTATTTTTCCATTTTTATTTTTTAACATTTTTTTTATTGCATATTTACTTAATAGAAAAGAAGAGGTTAAATTTAAATTTATTACCCTATTCCACTCATCTTCTTTCATTCTTATTGTTAAGTTATCAGATGTTATTCCAGCATTATTTATTAAAATATGAGTTTTGTTTTGAAATATTGCGTCGCATTCTCCAATAAAATTTTCTATTTCAGTATGATCTGAAATATCAAATTTTTTAACAGTAACATTTTTAAAGTTCTCACTTATATTATCTAATTTTGACTGATTGGTTCCTGTTGCAATTATATTTGCGTTTGCACTATATAATTTAGATAGTATGGATGCTCCAATTATTCCGGTCGCTCCTGTTAAAATAATATTTAGATTTTTTAGATCAATCATTAAATAAATTTTCGATATCGACTATATTGTTTACCTGATTTGTTTTGACATTTCTATCTATTCTTTTGACAAGTCCAGAAAGTACTTTTCCAGGTCCTATTTCTATGAATTGTTTGGCACCAATGTTGATCATATTTATTACACTTTCTCTCCATCTTACTGGCTTTTCTATTTGTTCAATGAGAAGTTTTTTTATTTGATCAGGATCATCTAAAGGTTGCGCAGTCACATTTGAAACTATTTTTACTTTAGGTTTATTAAATATCGTAGAATTAATTTTTTCTTTCATTTCCTCTGAAGCTTTATTCATCAATGGACAATGAAAAGGAGCACTAACTTGTAATTTAATATATTTTATTTTTTTACTATCAAGAATTTTAGAAAATGAGTCTAACGATTTAATTTTTCCACTAATTACAATCTGTCCGTTTGAATTATCATTAGCAACAAAACAAGTATTTTGAGCTTCACTTTCAATTATTATTTTTTTGATTTCATCAATTGCTGTTCCAAGCACTGCTATCATGCCTCCTTCTCCTTTTGGCAAAGCATTTTGCATTGATTTGCCTCTATCTTTTAAAAGTTTTATAGTTTGTTCAAAATTGATAGCTTCAGCACAGCAAAGAGCTGAATATTCTCCTAAAGAATGTCCCGCAAAACATTTAATTTTATTAATATTAAAATTTGTCTCTTTTTCTACAACTTGGAATATTGCGTAACTAGCTAAAAAAATTGCTGGTTGAGTGTTTTCTGTTTGATCTAAATTTTCTTTGGGTCCATCTAATACAAGATTACTTATTTTATTTTTTAATATGTCGTCTGCTTCTGTAAAATAATTTTTAACATAGTCAAAGTTGTCATAAAATTCTCTAGCCATTCCTACAATTTGAGAACCTTGACCAGGAAATAATACCGAAATCATAAAAAAGTATATAAAATATGTGTTTTTTTATATTGTAATTGAAAATTTATAATAGTATATCCTCAACTTTTCTATAAAATAATATATGAACTATTACGAACATACACTTGTAGCTAGACAAGACACCTCTCCAAGTCAAATAAAACAATTAGAAGATAAATATAAAAAAATCATTGAAAATAATGACGGCAATGTTGTTAAATATGAAAGTTGGGGATTGATGAACCTGTCATATTTAATAAAAAAAAAACAAAAAAGGTAACTATCTTCATTTCAAAATTGAGGGAAATGGAAAAACAATAAAAGAATTAGAGAAAACTGAAAAAATAGATAAAAACTTGTTAAGATTTTTAACAGTAAAAGTAAAAAAGTTAGATTTAGAAACTAATTATTTCAAAAAAAGTGATGAAATTAAAAAATAAGTGAAATGAAAAAACGTAATATAAAAAAAAAAAGTTCTCAAAATAATTTTTCAAAGTTAAGCGTTTTTCAAAATCAAAAATATAAATTTAAAAAAAAATGCCCTCTATCAGGTAAAGGTGCGCCTATAGTAGATTATAAAAATATTAAGTTACTCAAAAAATATATATCAGAGAATGGAAAAATAATTCCATCAAGAATAACATCTGTAAGTCAAAAAAAACAAAGAGATTTATCTTTGTCAATTAGAAGAGCAAGAAACCTAGCTCTAATTTAATCATGAAAGTTATACTTTTAGAAAATGTAAGAAAAGTTGGTTCAATTGGAGAGATAATTGATGTTAAAAGAGGCTTTGCAAGAAATTATTTAATAGCTCAAAAAAAAGCTTTATTTGCGTCAAAAGAAAATATTAAAGAGGTTGAAAAAATCAAAACTGAATTGAATAAAAAAGATCAAGACAAAAAAAATCAAGCAAAAGCAATTGATGAGAAGATAAAAAATAAAGAATTTACAATTAGAAAGTTAAGTACAGAAAACAAAGAATTATATGGGTCTGTGAAGCCAACAGAAATATCAAAAATTTTAAAAGATAATGAAAAGATTGAAATTAATCCATCAATGATACAACCTATTAAAGAAATTAAATCTTTAGGTACTTTTAAAGTAAATTTAAATATTCATCCAGAAATACAATCACAAATAAACATTAAAGTTGAGGCTCAAGAAGAAAGCCAATAATTATACATTTTTTTCCCCAGTAAATAATTTTCTTTGTTATTAGTGATAGAAAAAAATAGAATTTATTATGTCACAATCATTAAATATTATTAAATCTAAGTCTGAGGAACTTCCAAATAACATTGAAGCAGAACAATCTGTAATTGGCTCTATACTTTTAACAAATGAAATTTTTGACGAAGTAAGCTTAATAATTTCTAATAAAAATTTTTATGATCCAGTCCACAAAAAAATATTTGAGGCGTTAGAAAAATTAATTTACGGAGGTCTTTTAGCAAATCCAATAACTTTAAAAAATTATTTTGAAAAAGAAAATGATGATTTAAATATTCCTGAATATCTAGTAAAAATTACAAAATTTTCAACATCATCGAGACAAGCATTGGAATATTCAAAACTTATATTTGATTTATTTGTAAAAAGAGAATTAATAAAAATTTCTAGTGAAGTAATAGATCAAGCAAAATTGAATGATCTAGGAAATGATGGTCAAAAATTAATCGAAAACTACGAAAAATCGTTATTTGATCTAGCTGAGAAAGGATCATTTAGCTCTTCATTAATTAAATTTGATGAAGCTATGAGGCAAACTATAGAAATGGCATCAAACGCGTATAAAAATGAAGAGGGTATAGTTGGAGTTCCTACTGGTCTAAAAGATTTAGATGACAGACTTGGGGGATTACATAAATCTGATCTAATAATTATTGCTGGAAGACCATCTATGGGTAAGACCGCATTGGCGACTAATATAGCTTTCAATGCTGCAAAAAAAATACAAGATAATGCAGAAAAAAGTTCAATTGCATTTTTTTCTCTTGAGATGTCTTCTGAACAACTTTCAACCAGAATATTGGCTGAGCAATCAAGAATCAAATCTAACGATATTAGAAGAGGAAAAATATCAGAAGAACAATTTGACAAATTTATAGAAACTTCGAAAGATATATCAGAGTTACCCTTATATATAGATGAAACTCCCGCAATAACAATTGCTGCTTTAAGTAACAGAGCAAGAAGAATTAAAAGACTATATGGGCTTGATATGGTTGTAATAGACTATATCCAATTGATGCGTGCATCAAATCAAAACAACGGTAGAGTTCAGGAAATTTCTGAAATAACACAAGGACTTAAGGCTCTTGCAAAGGAATTAGCTGTACCAGTCTTGGCTCTTTCTCAGTTATCAAGAGCTGTTGAACAAAGAGACGATAAAAAACCTCAATTATCTGACTTGAGAGAGTCTGGATCAATAGAGCAGGATGCAGATGTTGTAATGTTTGTATATCGAGAA
>MDSZ01262736.1_pt1 | contig 12404 bp, 13 predicted proteins | sample 811201 | NCBI WGS metagenome assembly MDSZ01 (sample SAMN05326647, study PRJNA326480) | marine metagenome | isolation source: seawater | place: Indian Ocean: North | collected 2010
ATATTGAAGAGTTTCTTGTCCCCCCCGTTTTTAATATAACGTCTCAATCTTATTTTTCTAGATGCAGTTACTAAAATTATAAAATCAAAGAAATTCATAAGTTTATTTTCGATTAATAATGGAATTTCAAAAACTAAAACATTTTTATGTTTGTTTTTTTTATAAAAGTGCAACATTTTTTTTCTTACAGCTGGATGAACTACTTTCCCTAGAGATTTGAGAGTAATTTTTTTTGTCAATAACTTTTTTTTAATTTCTTTCTTAATCTGATCTTTTCTAATTTTAAACTTTTTACTTATTTTTTTTTTAAAATCATTACTATTGTAAAGATCTTTAACAACTTTATCTGCGCTAAATATTAAGTTTTTATTTTTTAGAAATAAATTTGAAACAGTAGATTTACCAGAGGAGATTGAGCCTGTTATTCCAATTTTCATTAATTAATCTTCGACTCCAATAACTTTATAAGTTCATCATCTACTTCAGGATTAATTTTATTCCATAAATAAAAAGATTTTTGTCCTTGGTAGATAAACATGTTTAAGCCGTTAAATGTTCTCAAATTTTTGGATTTAAAATATTTCAATAAACTGGTTTGTGAAGGATTATAAATAGTATCGATAAATATCATATTTTTTTTAAAATTTGAAAAATCTAAATTAAAATCATCATTTGGATTAAGTCCTAAACTTGTTGCATTAATTAGAATATCGAATTTACTTAATAACTCAGAACAGTCTTCCCATTTTATTACATTAATCTCTTTGAATTTATTTTTTAAAAAAAGAGACTTTTCGTATGTTCTATTAACTATTGAGATATTTGTTATGTTCGATTTGATTAGTGAAAATATTATGGAGGGCGCAACTCCACCAGCACCTAAAATTAGTGCTTTTTTGTTTTTTTTTTCACTATCAGGAAGAGACTTTAAGTAAGCAGCTTGAAATCCAAATACATCCGTATTTTCCCCAATTAAATTACTATTGTCATCAAGTAGTACTGTGTTAACCGAATGTGTTTCATTGGCATCGTTAACAGTTTTCGATAGGAAAGGTATTACAAATCTTTTATAAGGTAGTGTCACATTAATACCTTTAATTTTTTTTTCTTTTACGCTTTCAATTACGTCTTTTACTTTGTTTTCTTCAATGTTAAGTAATTCATACTCTGCCTCAATATTATATTTTTTAAACCAGTAATTGTGCAAAGTAGGTGACAAAGAGTGTGAAATCGGCTTTCCTATAATAGCAAACTTAACTTTTTTCATATTTTATAATTGTTAATATATTCTTTAATTTGTTGGATGGGCAACCCCATTATCGATTCTTTATCACCTTTTATATACTCGAATAAGTCTAATCCATTAGCTTCAATTTGATAAACACCGTAGGCCAACAAAGTTTTAGTTTCTATTTTGTCTAAATAAAACTTTAAGTTTTTTTCTGACAAGTTTTTCATCTTAAGTTCAGATTTGTCAGTATAATGCCAAATCATTGCGCCATTTTTGGAGATACAAACAGAGCTGATTAAGTAGTGTTTGTTTCCATTTAGTTTTTTGAGAATCTCTAAAGCTTCATGTCTGTCTTTAGGCTTGTTAATTAATTCATTGTTTAGAGAAATGACACTATCTGCTCCTATCACAAGACTATCTGGATTTTTGACACTAACTTTTACTGATTTTAATTCAGCTAAATTCTTAGAAACAATTTCGGGATTAGCTCCTGTGTGTAAAAGAGATTCTTTAACCTGATCCTCATCAACATATGAAGGAATAACTGTCGTTTCTATTTTAAACTTATCCAATATTTTTTTTCTAACACCGCTTTTAGATGCCAAAATAATATTCATTTATTTCTTTTTATTTCTATTATCTTAATTATTGATGCAGCTGTTTCTTCAACAGATTTTCTAGTTACATCTATAGTCGGCCAATTATGTTTTTTAAATAAATTTTTGGAGTCTTCAACCTCTTTTTTTATTGAAGATATGTCAGTATAATTTGAAGATTTGTTCTCTTGCATCAGCGCAACTCTATTTCTTCTTATGTCTGAAAGTCTCTCTGGGTCAGCATATAAACCGATTATACATGATTTAATATTGTTATTCTTCAAACCAACAGGAATCTCTTGATTTGGCACAAGGGGTATATTGGTTGTTTTGTAACCTCTGTTAGCAAGGTAAATCGAGGTTGGGGTTTTACTTGTTCGGCTTACTCCCAATAAAATCACGTCCGAGTTCGATAAGTCCTCTGTCTTTTTTCCATCATCATGGGACATTGTAAATTGTATTGCTTCGATTCTTTTGTAATAATCTTCATCAAGAACATGTTGTGCGCTAGGTTTATGAATTGCTTTTTGATTAAGTAATTTTGAAAAAGCTAATATCAAATTTCCTAATACTCCAAAGCAAGGAACATTTGTATTTTCACATTTTTTGGACAAATATTTTGCTAATTTTGTTTCAACAATTGTATACAAAATAATGGAATTGTTTCCTTTAATACTTTCATCAACTATTTTATCAACTTGTTGTTGTGTTCTTACGAAAAAAAACTCCCTTTTTTCATATTGAAAATTTTTAAATTGTGATTGTAAAGATAGAAAAATCCTATCAAGTGTTTCCCCGGTTGAGTCAGATATAAGATATACGTTGTATTTCTCGTTCATAAGGCTGTTAATAAATATTGAATATCCATACTTTGTTAAATTCTAAAACATAATGGAAAAAATTGTTCACACTAATTAACATAATCAAAACATTTTATTCGGTGTTAACTATTTTATACCTAAAACATAAATCTGTTAATATAATTCCCTCTTAGTTTTAATTTCTAGTAAAATTCTACCTTGATTTGGGCATAAAATGTTCAAAACTTGGTATAAATAAATATAATCATTACTAACATGACCTATTACAATTACTATACTTATTAATATATTATTTAATGAATGAGTAAGTTAGTAAGATATTTAACAAATAAGGACAGGTCATATATTCCAGTTTGGTTCATGAGACAAGCAGGCAGGTATCTTCCTGAGTTTCGAAAAATCAGATCGGATAATCCGGATTTTATTAAACTTTGTTTTAATAGTGATTTAGCGTCAAAAATAACTTTACAACCAATTGATAGATATAACCTTGATGCTGCAATTATTTTTTCTGATATTCTTCTAGTTCCATATGCTTTAAGACAAAAGGTAAATTTTGGTAATATTGATGGTCCGATTATTCCTGATTTTCAATTCAATAATTTTATTAATACAACAAAAAAAGAATTTATTAATACTTTGGAACCTGTTTATGAAGCTATAAATAATACCAAAAGCTTTCTTAAAAAAAACGAGTCACTAATTGGTTTTATAGGTGCACCATGGACCTTAATGATTTACATGTTTAATTTAAAGAAGGGAACTGAATTAGATAAAAACAAAGTTCATTTATATAATTCAAATTTTGAGCATGTAAGAAATAAGCTGATAGAGTTTCTAAAATGTCATATTGAATATCAAAAAAAAGCAGGAGCAGACGTAATTCAGATATTTGATTCGTGGGCAGGATTAATAGATAAAGATAAATTAAAAGACTATTGTTATGTGCCAAACAAAATACTTGTTGAATTCTGCAGAAGCCAAGAAATTCCAGTTATATGTTTTCCTAGAGGAATAAAGGAAAACTATAAAACCTTCGTAGATTTTGTAAAACCTGATTGTATTAATATTGATTATGAAATCGATCCTTTGTGGGCAAGAAATAATTTAAAAAACGTTTGCATACAAGGGGGCATGAATCCCGACATACTTCTTAAAGATGAAAAAATAGCTTTACAAGAAGTTGATAAATATTTAAGTATTTTCAAAAATTATTCCTACATATTTAATCTGGGTCATGGTATCTTGCCTCAAACAGATCCAGATATTATAAGAAAAATTGTAGATAAAATAAAAAAATGAAATCAGATCATCCACCAGTAAATTTTGGAAAAACAGGCGTGCTTCTTATTAATCTCGGTACTCCTGATTCCACAAATTGGTGGGATATCAGGAAATATTTGAAAGAGTTTCTATCTGACACTAGGGTGATAGAAGTCAATCCAATGTTGTGGAAAATTATCTTAAATTTATTTATTTTGAATTTAAGACCATCCAAAACAGCTAAGGCTTACAAAGAAATATGGTTGGAGAAAGAGAACATGTCCCCATTGAGATATTTTACAATCATGCAAACAAAAAAACTTTTAGATAAAATAGGAAATAAAAATTTAATTGTTGATTATGCCATGAGGTATGGAAACCCAAGTATACAAGAGAAAATTAACAAACTGAGCAAAGCTGGTTGTGAAAGACTGATAGTTTTACCTTTATATCCTCAATATGCTGCGGCAACAACGGCTACAGTTTGCGATGAAGTCTATAGGGTTCTCATGAAGATGAGATGGCAGCCAAGTCTTCAAATTGTACCTCATTATGAGTCACAGCCTCTTTACATTGAAGCTTTAGTAAACAGCCTTAAGCTTAAAATTTCTAAGCTTAGCTGGAAACCAGATTTAGTTTTAGCTTCATATCATGGAATACCACAAAAGTATTTTGATAAAGGAGATCCTTACCACTGTTATTGCCAAAAAACTTCTAGACTTATGTCAGAAAAATTTAAAGATATTGAGATAAAAACTACATTCCAATCAAGGTTTGGCCCGGAAGCATGGTTAAAGCCTTACACAGATAAAACCCTAGAGTCTTTGCCCAACGAGGGAAAAAAAAATGTACTAGTCATATGCCCTGGTTTTGCTTCAGATTGTGTAGAAACTCTTGAAGAGATCTCTATACAAGGCAAAGAAAGCTTTTTAAATTCTGGAGGAGAAAACTTCGATACTGTTCCATGCTTGAATGATAATGATGATCACATTAATTTACTTGAACAACTTACTAAGAGCGCTTTATAAATGAACACTTATTTAACATTCAAAGCACTTCATTTGATTGCTGTGATTTCTTGGATGGCTGGACTTCTTTACCTGCCAAGAATTTTTGTTTATCATTCTGAAACAATAGAAAATAAGCAACAATCTGAAACTTTCAAGCTCATGGAAAAAAGATTATATTTTTACATCATGAATCCGGCAATGATTCTATCTTGGATTTTTGGAATTTTACTTATTTATACCCAAGGTATAGAGAGCTTAGTATTTTTATGGATGAAAATAAAACTTGGCTTGGTAATAATTCTCACAGCATATCATTTTTACTTATTAATTTTTATAAAAGATTTTCAGATGGATATTAATACAAAAACATCTAAATATTTTAGGATAATCAACGAAGTACCAACTATATTGCTGATAATCATTATATTTGTTGTTGTTTTTAAACCATTATAATACTTGAATTTTTAATAAAAAGACCTATATTTAACTTACTTACCTCAAGAATAATCAATCATATGAACTTACAAGAACTGAAAAAACAAAGCCCATCGGATTTGATATCCCAAGCCGAAAAATTAGGAATAGAGAACCCAAGCACACTAAGAAAACAAGAAATTCTTTTTGCAATATTAAAAAAGCTTGCAGAAAAAAATGAACAAATTAGCGCTTCCGGGGTACTAGAAGTTTTACAAGATGGCTTTGGCTTTTTAAGAGCTATAGAATCTAATTACTTACCCGGTCCAGACGATATATATGTAAGTCCTAGTCAAATCAGAAGATTTGGATTACGTACCGGTGACACTGTAGAGGGTGAAGTTAGAGCACCTAAAGACGCAGAAAGGTATTTCGCTTTACTAAAAGTAAATAATATAAATTTCGATGAGCCAGAAAAAGGTAGAAATAAAATAGCTTTCGATAACCTCACGCCGCTGTATCCCAACAAAAGAATAAAATTAGAGGTAGAGACCACAAAGGTAGAAAAAAAACCTGACAACACTGCGAGATTGATAGACTTAGTAAGTCCGATAGGCAAGGGTCAAAGATCTCTCATAGTGTCCCCACCACGAGCCGGGAAAACAATGATATTACAAAATATCGCTCAATCGATCACAGCCAATCATCCTGAAATTTATTTAATGGTATTACTAATCGATGAAAGACCCGAGGAAGTTACTGATATGCAAAGATCAGTTAAAGGAGAAGTGGTTTCTTCAACTTTTGATGAACCAGCATCGCGGCATGTGGCTGTGGCTGAAATGGTAATCGAAAAAGCCAAAAGATTAGTCGAACATAAGAAAGATGTGGTTATACTCCTAGATTCCATTACAAGATTAGGAAGAGCTTATAATGCAGTTGTACCAAGTTCAGGTAAAGTATTGACAGGCGGAGTTGATGCTAATGCTCTTCAAAGACCAAAGAGATTCTTTGGAGCAGCAAGAAACGTGGAACAAGGTGGATCTTTGACAATAATCTCAACAGCCTTAATAGACACGGGAAGCAGAATGGACGAAGTTATATTTGAAGAATTTAAGGGAACAGGTAATTCAGAGTTAATATTAGATAGAAAAGTTGCAGATAAAAGAATTTATCCTGCTTTAGATATAACAAGATCTGGTACAAGAAGAGAGGAACTTTTATTTGCAAAAGACGACCTGTCTAAAATGAATGTACTTAGAAGGATAATAAGTCCAATGGGGACTATGGATGGAATAGAATTTCTGATTTCAAAAATTAAGAATACAAAGAATAATTCTGATTTTTTTAATTCTATGAATAAGTCTAATTAAATTAATAAAAATTACTGAATTGTCTCTTTATCAAAAGAATTCTCATACGAATAAAATTCAATTATATTTAATAAAGTTTTAGTTTTTTCATTTAAAGAAACAGTTTCTAAAAGCTTTTGCTTCTCTTCGTTTGAAATAGGAGCAATCATTGAAAGTGTATTCACCTTTTGTGTTTCATCCAGTTTTTCAAATTCTTTCCAATTAATCATTAAACCATTCTTTTCAAAAAAGTTTTTTACTTTATCAATAAAGTTAAACTTATAATAAGCTATATCGATTTTTTCAGGCATCATAAGATCTTTATAAAATTTGTCGTAATCCACCTCAAACTCTCTATATTTTTTTTTATTAGATATTTCTTTTTTTATTTCAAACCTGGTTATACCTGTTAAATTTATTAAAACTCTCCCATCAGAAGTTTCCTGGTAGTCACTTATTTTGCCAAGGCATCCTACCTTATAAACTAAACTATTCTCTTTTTTAGACTGTACCATTCCCATTAACTTATTATTTCTAAAAGAGTCATTTACTAAATCAAGATATCTTTCTTCAAAGATATTTAGAGGCAAATTAGTTCTTGGGAAATATATTACCCCACTTAAAGGAAACACAGGTATTAATTTTGGAAACTTATTTTCCATGATTAATTATAAAGTTAAAAAAAGACATCTGTCAATTTATAATAATTACCTTAATTAAAGATCTCAACTATCTGTTTACCTTAATGAATAAATTATCTATACTATGACTTAATGCGGGCATAGCTCAGTGGTAGAGCGTCTCGTTGCCAACGAGAAGGTCGAGGGTTCAAGTCCCTTTGCCCGCTCCATTTTACAGCGACTTTATTTCCTTTTTTTTTAATCATGTCATTTGATATGAAGTAGTCATGATTAGACTAATTACAACTTTTTTAATTTTAATTCCTTCTATTTGTTTTGCTTCATCCATGCATATGATTGGTGAAAAAGGTGATATCAATGATGTGACAAAAGTTATTACTGTGAAAATGTTTGATAATTATTATGACCCAAATGAAATTACTGTCAAAAAAGGTGAAACAGTTAAATTCATAGTTAAAAATATGGGTGAGCTTGTCCACGAATTAAATATAGCTACCAAAGAGATGCACATACAGCATCAACCAGAAATGGCAAAAATGGCAGAGCATGAAATACTTTTAGCAGACAGAATAGATAAAAATAAAATGAAAGAAATGGCAAAAATGAATCATGCCATGGCGCACAAACATGCCAATAGCGTTTTGCTTGAGCCAAATGATACTGGAGAGATAATTTGGAAGTTTAGTACTTCAGCAAAATTGGAAATTGCATGCAATGTACCTGGTCATTATGAAGCTGGAATGATAGCTAAGATAATTAAAGATTAATCATGGACGACTTAGCTAACAAAAAATGTGTACCATGCGAAGGTGGAATACCTGCTTTTGATATTAAAGAAATCCATAAATATTTAAAAAAAGTAGATGGATGGGATGTCCTTGAAGATAAAGATAAAAATTTTTATATTGAAAAAAACTTCAAATTTAGCAACTACTTAGAAAGTGAAAAATTTATTATTAGTGTTGGCAAAATTGCTGAAACAGAAGGTCATCACCCAGATATCACTTTTGGATGGGGATATGCTAAAATTAAAATTTCAACACACGCTATTAAAGGTTTGGCTGAAAGTGATTTCGTACTGGCCGCTAAAATCGACAATATCATAGTCAATGATTGAAATGTCTAATTCCAGTAAAGACCATTTTGATTTTTGCTTTATTTGCGGCGTCTATTACTTCTTTATCTCTTATTGATCCACCTGGTTGAACAATAGTTTTTACTCCAGCATTTATAAGTGTTTTAATTCCATCAGCAAAAGGAAAAAAAGCGTCCGAAGCAGCTATTGAATTAATAAGATTTTTAGGCTGGAACTTTCTTGCTTTTTGAACAGCTATTTTACAACTATCTAACCTATTTTGTTGTCCTGCACCTATTCCTATTGTCGAATTGTCTCTCACTACTACAATTGCATTTGATTTTACAAACTTACACACTCTAAAAGCAAACTCAATGTCTTTTAACTCTTTATTAGAAGGTTTATTTTTTGTCACAAATTTTAACCTCTTTTTATGAAAAACTAAATCATCTCTTTCCTGCAAGAGAAAAGAATTATCAAAAAACTTAGCCGTAGTTAGAGACTCATAGTTAAAACTTGAAATATCAATAATTCTCATATTTTTTTTCTTTTTTAATATTCTCAAGGCATTTTTATCAAAACCTTTTGCTAAAATTACTTCAAAAAAAGTTTTATTAATTTCTAACGCTATTTTCTTATTTATTTTATAATTACAAGCCACTATCCCTCCAAAAGCACTAACCGGGTCACTTGCCTGTGCATTTAAAAAAGATTGTAGTGCAGACCCATTAGAAGAAACTCCACAAGGATTGGCATGTTTAATGATAACAGTTGATGGCATCTTTATGTTAGAAAAGAGCACATCTAACCCGGCAAATATATCATTATAATTATTATAACTTAGCTCCCTTCCACTCAACTGATTTAAATTTATATTATCGTTTTTAAGACTATTTATATATATGGAGCTTTTTTGATGAGGATTTTCGCCATACCTCAATTCACTAATCTTCTTTCCAAAAAAAGTTTTTCTCTCTGGAAATTTAAGCCTAATATCTCTATTAAACCACTCTGATACAACAGAGTCGTAATAGGCAGTTGAACCAAAGGCTTTACTAGCCATTTTTTTTCTAAATTTAAAGCTAGTTTTTCCCTTAAATCTTTTCAATTCTTTAATTAATTCTGCATAATCTTTTTTTTCTGTAATTATCGTTACATCATTAAAGTTTTTTGCAGCTGCTCTTACGAGGCTAGGGCCTCCTATATCAATATTGTCAATAATTTTATTAATATTAGATGTATTTTTAATTGTAGCTTCAAATGGATAAAAATTTACAATTATTAGATCTATAGGATCAAATTTTTTTCTTTTCATTTGATTTCGATGTGAACTTTTATTTCTTTTAAATAGAATACCAGAGTGAATTTTAGGATGTAAGGTTTTAACTCTTCCGTCTAGCATTTCGTCAAAACCAGTATATGTTGAAATGTCTAAACAACTAAAACCTAATTTTTTGATTTTTCTAAAAGTTCCCCCAGAACTTATAATATTAATCTTATTTGTTCTCAAAACTTTTAAAACATCTTTTAAATTTTCTTTATCCGAGACCGAAATTAAAGCAGTTCTAATCTTATTCATTTTAAGTTTTTTTAATTATTTCCCATTCAATAGTTTTAATATTACTTTCCATGATACCAGATATTACTATACAATAATTTTCTAACACTTTATGACCTCCAAAAAAAATACTTTTTTCAATTTTTAAGTTTTTTTCGTTTGTAGAGAACAAAAGGGCTTTATTTTTGTTTATTTGAATTAGCAAGGTGTTTCCACCTATAGTTCGAACGGCAGCTAAACCAGGATATAGATGAAAACGGATATCGTATTTAATTTCTGATTTTATATTTTTCCTGGATAGATCATCTCTTCCATAAATTTTGTTATTAATTTTATCAATACCTAAAGTTCTGTTATGAAGACATCCAAATATATTCACGTACGCGTCATGACCAGCCTTTATTTGTATTTCATTGGTATTACTTTTAAATTCTAAATCTACAATTTTAAAATCCCTTTTTATTAAATATCCATAAGCCTTGTTCATTATATTACTTTTCTCAAATCTAACTATTGAAGTATCATTAATACATAATGCAGATTGAGAAGAAGTTAATCTACTTAAAAGTCTTGCTTTACTTGAGATGTTTACTCCAAATCCACCATTGGTAATAATTTTCTGATTATCAGAAAAGTACTCAAAAGATAACGGACCTGACTGATAACAAGATGAAAAACTTTTTTGAGGAGGATTACCAGCTTCAAAATATATAACATCTTTTTTATTTTTCAACACATGAATATTACCAGGATTTGTTTTAGGTTTTTTTATCTTAATTTTATAATGATCTACGTAGTTATAAAAATTTGTCAAATCATCTTCGATTGATCCATTAAAAAGCGGTAAATTATTTTCTGGTGTGGTAATTTGCTTTAAACAAGTTAAGTTTTTTTCAATTACGCTATCTAAAAAATCAGGAACATACTTTTGCGCATCTTTTATAACTTCTTTAATTAACAAAAAGTATTTGGCATAGTGTAGTAAATCGTAAGGACTTCTTGTTAAGGGAAAACCATCATCATCAAAGAAATTTATTATTAATTTTTCTAATTCCCTTAAACTATACTCAAAATTTTTTTCGTATTCTTTAAAAACCAAATCAAATAAAAGAATGGCTGTGATTACTTCTATTTTTTTTTGGTTATCTATCTCATATTTAAAATTTTTTCTTATATGATTTGTTTGAATTACTAAAGACTCAATAAAGCTCTTTTTAAAATCAAAATTAGAGTTTTTTAAAATTATATCTGCATTAAGTATCCAGCTTATTATTCTTTTACTAATAACACTAGTCTCCCAAATAAGAGATCTGTATTTTAAATTTTTAACATTCCATAATGATATAATTTTTCTGAGTGTAGAGGCATTATCTTTACGATCAATTGAACTTAACCATAAAAAGTTATGTAATTCTTTTTTTTCTTTTGATGAATAATCCTGGTCCCAAAATTTATTTGGATCAAGGTTATCAATTTGAAAAGCAAATTTTTTGTATTTTGAGAAAGAAGACATCAAAAATGGATTCGGGAAAAAAAGAAATTGATTCGGAATCCTCGTAGCTAACGATCTTTTGTACAAACTTGTGGTAAAGTAAATTTTTTTGAAGACTTTTGTAAGATTTATTTTAACTGCTAAAATATAATAGTAAGCAGTTTTTAAACTCATCATTTTAACTCGATCTCAATAAGCTAATGTTCTTTTTTAAATTACCATTATTTTGATTAAAAATTGTTGAACCAGAAACTAAAACATTAGCACCAGCATCAATCGCAGTCCTACAATTCTCAAAATTTATACCACCGTCTATCTCTAGATCTATTTTTAAATTTTTTTTAGTAATTATATCTTTTATCTTTTTTAGTTTTGGTAAAACATCAGGCATAAATTTTTGACCAGCAAATCCTGGCTCAACACTCATGATTAAGACTAAATCAATATTTTCCAGATATTTTTCTATAAGATTTATGTTAGAATTTGGTTTTAATGATATACCTACCTTCTTATTAAATTTTTTGATTAGTTTTATAGTGTTCTCTGTGCTGGGAGTAGCTTCAGGATGGAATGTTATAATATCAGCCCCAGCCTCAGCAAAACTTTGTACATATTTATCTACCGGCTTTATCATTAAGTGAACATCAAAAGTCTTCTTTGTTACAGGTCTTAATTTTTTAATAATTTCTGGTCCTATGGTTATGTTAGGAACAAAATGCCCATCCATTACATCAACATGAATATAGTCTGCACCCGCTTTATCAAGTGAAACTATTTCTTCTCCAAGCTTGCCAAAATCAGCAGATAAAATTGAAGGCGAAATCTTTATATTAGAAGACATATTTAATGTTTATATTTTATATAATAATCTTGTCAAAAAAATTATTTGTCAGGGCTAAATAATCTGTATAGTTCTCTCGAGAACTCATGATCTATAGGAAAAGATAACAT
>MDSZ01153880.1_pt1 | contig 12401 bp, 9 predicted proteins | sample 811201 | NCBI WGS metagenome assembly MDSZ01 (sample SAMN05326647, study PRJNA326480) | marine metagenome | isolation source: seawater | place: Indian Ocean: North | collected 2010
CACTTATTTTAAAGAAAAAAAATTACTTGTTTGTAGATGGAAGATATTCACTGCAAGCTAAAATACAAAGTGGGTTAAACTTTAAGGTTATAACTATTCCTAATAAGTACCCGTCAGATATATTTAAAAAAAAAGAATATTTAATTGGATATGACCCTAAACTACATACAAATAAAATGTTAAAGATATTCTTTAAAAAAACTAGATTCAATCTCGTTCCTGTTAAAGATAATTTAGTTGACAAGATATGGAAGAAATCAAATAAAAACTCTTATAAAAAATATTATATGTTGCCAAAAAAAGAAGTTGGCCAAAGTAATCAGCTAAAAATTAAAAGATTATCAAAAATATTGAAAAGAAAAGGAGTTGATTATCATTTTGTCACCTCAAGTGAAAATATTGCTTGGTTACTAAACATTAGGGGTTGGGATTCAAAGTACACACCTATTCCTAATGCTAATTTAATTATAGGTTCTAATAAAGACATTTTTTTATTTTGTGATTTAAAAAAGGTTAATTTCCAATTTAAAAGAGCTATTAAAGGTGTCCAAATATTGAATATAGAAAAAATAGATATTTTTTTAAAAAATTTAAACCATAAAAAAATTTCAATAGACTCATCGACTTGCTCCATTTACTTTGAAAATATTTTAAAATTAAATAATAAATTGATTAATTACTCTGATCCAATTTATTTAATGAAATCAATAAAAACAAAAGTAGAAATTAAAAATACAATTAAATGTCATATACATGATGGAGTTGCTTTAACAAAATTTTTATTTTGGATTAAGAGAAATTTTAAGAGTAAAAATATCAGTGAAATTAGTGCTGAAAAAAAACTTTTTAAATTTAGAAAAAAAAATAAGAATTTTAAGTTTTCAAGTTTTCCTACAATTTCAGGGACTGGTCCGAATGGATCGATTATTCATTATAGGGCTTCCAAGAAAAGTAATAGAAAATTGAGAAAAGGAGATTTATATCTAGTTGACTCAGGAGGGCAATATAATTATGGCACTACTGATGTTACTAGGACCATTTCACTAGATAATAATAGTGAAAGAATTAAGAATATTTTCACTAGAGTTTTAAAAGGTCATATTGCTGTAGCCAATTTTAAATTAAAAAAGAATACAACTGGCTCTGAAGTTGATACTGTAGCTAGAAAACCTTTACGTGAGATAAATTTAGATTATGCACATGGCACAGGTCATGGAGTCGGATATTTCTTAAATGTTCATGAAGGTCCTCATGCTATATCAAAAAAGAATGAAATCAATTTTCATGAAGGTGTAATTGTTTCAAATGAGCCTGGTTATTATGAAAAAAATAAGTTTGGTATAAGAATTGAAAACTTAGTTAGGGTTAAAAAAACAAAAAAAGGGTATCTTTTTGATAATCTAACAATGGCACCAATAGATAAATCATTAATTAAGAAAGAAATGTTAAAACAAAATGAGATACAGTGGTTAAATGATTATCATCTAGTTGTTTATAAGAATCTCAAAAAATATATGAGTAAATCTGAGTTAAATTATCTGAAAGACTCTTGCTCAAATATCTAAAATTTTATACCAATCATCTTCTTTGATAATTTTTAAGTTTAATTTTTTTGCAGTTTCAATTTTCTTTTTTGTAGGTTTAGAATTGCCGACAACTAAAATATTCAATTTTTTAGAAACCGAGCTCAACACTTTTCCCCCATTAATTTCAACTATAGACTTTGCTTCAGATCTGCTTATTTTTTCGAAACCACCGGTAAACATTATAGTCTGATTTACAAATTTTCCTTTTTTATTTTTTTCTTTAAATTTGTTTACATTTAATTTTTCTATAAAGTTTTTCACTATTTCAGTATTTATTTTTTTAGAAAAAAAATCATTAATTGATTCAATTTGAGTTTCACCAATTCCATCCAATTCTACAAGGTTTTTTAATATTTGTTCTCTTTTCTTGTCATTAAATAGATTGCTAAAGTTAGATATATTTTGAAAGAAACTTGAGAGGATTTTAGCATTTTCCTGACCTATGTGTCTTATTCCGATAGAAAAAATAAATCTATCAAGATCGATATTTTTTGATTTATCAATTGCTTTTCTCAAATTGTTTATTGATAAGTTTCCCCACCCCTCAAGGTTCTTTATTTTTTCATAGTCGAGTTTAAAAATATCAGAAGGTTTTTTAATTAAGCCAAGTTTCCAAAATTGATCTATTACTTTTTTTCCTAAGCCATCGATATTCAAAGCATCTTTAGATACAATATGTTTCAATTTTTCTTTTGCAATATAATTACATTCATAGCCCCTAGGGCATCGTCTTACAGCATCTAGTTTTTTAGTAGATTTATTTATTTCTTTATAAGTATCTGACCCACACAAACATTTTTCTGGAAAAATAAATTTTCTGCTACTATTGTTTCTTTTTGAAACGTCAACAGAAATTACTTGTGGTATAACATCTCCTGCTCTTTGGATTAGCACAGTATCACCTACTCTAATATCTTTCCTATTAATTTCATCTTCATTGTGCAAAGTTGCATTAGAGACAACTACACCGCCTACAGTTACAGGTTCAACTTTTGCTACAGGTGTAATGGCACCTGTTCTTCCTACTTGAATAACGATTTCTCTTATTTTTGTTAAAGCTTTTTCTGCAGAAAATTTATATGCTATAGCCCAACGTGGAAAATTAGAAGTATTACCTAATCTTGATTGTAATTTTAAATCATTAACCTTAAAAACCAAGCCATCAATATCATAATCCAGAGAGGAACGTATCGAGTCGATATAAGAATATCTTTTTTCAATTTCGTTTAAATTTTTAACTTTTTTAATTAAGGGGTTAGTAGAAAATCCCCAATAATCTATTTTTTCCAAAAAATCTGATTGAGTTTTAAATATCATTGGTTCAACCGCGCCAAATCCATAAGCAAAATATTTTAGTGGAATCTTAGAAGTTGCTTTAGAGTCTTTTTGTCTTAAGGAGCCACCTGCAGCATTTCTTGGATTGGCAAAATTTCCTTTAATTTTTTCGAAGTCCTTTTTACCAATATATATTTCTGCTCTGACTTCAAGTAATGAAGGTATATTTCTATCTTTAATTTGTTTGGGAATTTTACTAATAGTTTTTAGATTTTCAAGAATATCTTCTCCTGTAGTTCCATCTCCTCGAGAAAGCCCTTTTGTTAAAACACCGTTCTCGTATATTAGTGTTGCTGATATACCATCAATTTTAGGCTCAGAAAAAAAATCAATATCTTTTTTATTATTCAAAAAATTATTTATTTTGCTAATAAAATCTTTCATATCATTATTTTCAAATGCATTTGATAATGAAAGCATTGGTTTTAAATGTTTAACTTTCTTAAATTTGTTCGATGGAGGTGATCCTACTGATTTACTTAAATTTAATTTTTTTAGGAATTTGTTGTTCGACTCTAAATCTAAAACCTCTTTTTTTAAATCATCGTATTTAGCATCAGATATTGAAGGATTGTCCTGATTAAAATAAAGCTTGTCATGTTTTTTTAACAAATTAACTTTTTTTTTATATATACTGATAATTTCTGACTTTTGAGCCATTGTACTACTTTATTTTATTTAGAATTTTCTTAAAAAAACTCTGGTCTTTTTGTATAATTTTCTTTTTTTTTGTAATCTTATAATCTTTATTTAAAATTTTGTAAGATTGTTCAAACCATTCGCTAGTATTATAATTATATCCAAGAACTTTTGCATATTTTTTAGCTTCATTCTCTAAACCTAGGTAATAATGTATTTCAACTAATCTATGGAGGGCTTCTTCAATAAAAACTGTTTCTTGGTAATCCCTTACAATTATTTTTAATCTATTAATTGCTGGAATCCATTTTTGAGTGGAAATATAATATTTAGCAACATAAAGTTCTTTTGCAGCTAATTGATTTTGTATTAAATCCATTTTAAATTTCAAATCAATTGCATATTCTGAATTAGGATACTTGCTCAGAAAAAAATTTATCTTTTTAGTTGCTTTAAGCAAAGGCTCTAGATCTTTTTTTTCATCTGAGATTTGTTCATAATAAACCAACGCGCTCAAATAATGAGCATACATTACATTTTTGTCCGCAGGGTATTTTCTTAAGTATCTCTCTAAGTTTTCTAGTGCTTCATCATAAAAATTTATACCATACAAAGCATAACTAGACATAATTGCTGATTTAGCTGCATACTCTACAGTTTCAAAATTTAGTTCAGCCTCAGAAAATTTTTTATTAGCGTAAAAATAATCTCCTTTTGAAAATGCCTCAAATGCCTCAGTATATACTTGATAAGGATCAATCTTTTTTTGAAGTTGTATCTCTACATCGTCTTTTTTTTTTGCACACGATATATTAAGAGAAATAAATATAAAAATTATAATAATTTTTTGAAACATGAGCCCATTAATAACAAATTAAGATGAAATGGTAAATTTTAATGATGCTATATGCCGATTGCTACTGGGTTTTTATAAGAATTTTGTATTTTATTCTCATTATTTTTTAAATTATCAAAGCTCCAATTAGCTTTATCTGAAAAAAATTTGGTTAATAATTTATTAGTAAGAGCGTGTCCTCCCTGAGATGTTTTGATATGACCAAAAATACGATTGCCGGACAACATAATATCTCCCAAGCAATCAAGTATCTTGTGATAAACAAATTCATGTCTATTTCTCAAACCATCTTCATTTAGAATTTGATTTCCCTGAACAACTATTGCATTATCTAATGAACCACCTTTTGCCAGACCCATGCTTTTAATATTGTCAATATCTTCATACAGGCAGAAAGTTCTAGAATTATAAATATCTGCTAAACTATCATTGCTTAGCTTGAATTCTTTTCGTCTTGTTCTGATTAATGGATTTTTATAAACTATTTCGAAATCAACAATTAGATCTTTATCAAGTGGTTCGATTGAAATAAATTTTTCCCCCTCGCTAATCTCTACTTTTTTTAATACTTTAATAAATTTTCTTGTTTCAGTTTGTTCTTTAACTCCTACAGATCTTATGGCGTCAACAAATTCAACAGCAGATCCATCCATTATTGGAATTTCTGAAGCGTCTACTTCTACCACTGCATTGTCAATACCTTCTCCATAAAATGCAGCCATAAGATGTTCAACAGTTGATATAGTTATGCCATTTTCGTTCTTAAGTTTTGTACATAAAATAGGTTCAACAACATTTTTAAAATTTGCATCTATTTGATTGTTTGATTTAAGATCTGTTCTTTTAAAAGTAATTCCTGAGTTTGGTTCAGAAGGTTTAATCACTAGATTAACTTCTTCACCATTATGCAAACCAATACCTTTCAACTCAATTTTTTTATTAATGGTTTTTTGTTTTAAATTTAACATTTCGGACTTATACAAAATTCAATCTATGAAATTAAAACAACAAATGTTTCCAAAAAAAACAAAGTGCTAACCAAATATCGACTTAAAAATCCTTGTAATTAATGAGTTTTTTGTTTGGGTAATTGGTACTGCCTCTTTTTTCCACCCAAAAGTTGATAGACTAACCGCACTTAGGATCAAAAAATCTATATCAAAGTCATCAATAAAATTTATTTTTAAGTTTTTATTCCTAATAAAATAATTTCTAAATATCTTTTCGAAGTTAGTTTTAATCTTATTATCCTCTATTAAAAAATAAATATTATTGCAATCTTTTTTAAGGTATTTCAAGTTAATATTTAATTTAAAAATTATATCTAAAATTTCTTCAACTCTTGCGTGGGCCACATCTTCTAAAAGTTTTACTCTTATTTTTCTATAATTTTCATTGATGAAATATTTTTTGTCTAATAATTTATCATTATCAATTACTTTTTGACCACCAAAATTATTGTCCAATAATATTTTTTCAATTGTTTTTTGATCTAAGGAGCAAACTTTAGAAATATCATTTAATATTATTTTTGACCCAAAATCAAAATTTTCCTTAAACCGAAAAGAAGAATTTTCAAATAGATTTATTTGGGAAACATCTTCATTTATCTTTATTAAAAGAAATTTGTCATTACCATTATTCTGTTTTACTAATTGAGCTCCCTCTACAAACTTTTTTATTAATATCTTCTCAATATTTAAATTATTTTTACTAAATAAACTTTTAATATTTTTTAAATCATTGTTTTGAATTAAAAAAAATGTAAGTTCATGATTATAAAAATCACCAAAAAGTCCTATCGGTAAGTTTTCAGTTTCTTGACCATCAAGAATACTTTTTGAATTAAAAATTTGCAAAATTGTTTTATCTTTTTCATTTTCTATAACACTAGATTTTAGTGAATTTAATATATAAGTAATATTTTCTTTTATTAATTGAGAACCATTTAATTTTTTAAAACCAGAAAAATTTAAGCATGTGATGTCAAAATTATCAATTAAGACTATTACATCCTTAAAAACATAACTCAATTTTTCTTCTAGTATTAATATATTATTTTTAATACATTCTTGTGCTTCATTTATATTGGTAAATCTATTTTTACTTATGCCATCATTAGATGTAATTATTTTTTCAATAATTTTTAATTTTTGATCTTCGTTATATTTAGCTGCTACAAATACATAGTTAGAATAATTTATCTCTACTATGAGAATTGGAGAATCAAATTGCATGTATTAGTTTAAAATAAGTTGATCCTTAATTCTATAGTCAAATGTTTTATACTTATCAAAGTTATTATTATTTTGGGATAATAAAAAATTTTTAAGACTTGGTAAGTAATTTTCTATAGGTAATTTTACTATCTTTTTGTTTCTTAATATTATGTCCCATCTACCAGATTCAAAAAAATAAAATTTTTCAACTGTATTCATTGGAAAATTAATACTTAAAATATCATTATAAAAAGTATAAAATTCATTTTCTCCTCCAAAAACCAATGGCAAACTTTCGAATAATTTTATTTTTTTAAAGTCGATTGAATCTCCTTTATCTGATATATAAAATTTTTTTTTTTTGTTTTGTAAAATGGCGATGGGTTTTCTTTCAGTTACAATAATTTTAATAGTATTAGGATATATCTTTTTAATGCTAAAACTTTCTATAAAATCTACATCTTTTAAAGAATTTTGGATTTCGTCAAGATTTATTAAAAAAAGATTTTCATTTAATAAAAAATTAAGTTTTTTCAGAATTTTATTAGTAGAAATTATATAATTTTTTTCTATTATTATTTTTTTTATATTTAAATTTGAATCAGTGCTAAAATTGAAGTTTGGAGTATATGTAGTAAAAATTATAAATAAAAGAATTAATCCTAAAAGTCGGTTTTTCATCTATTTGTGCTTGCATTAAGTAAAATCTTTTCTATTAGATCCTCAAATGATATCCCTTTATAGTTAGCTATTTCTGGTACAAGCGATAAACTTGTCATACCTGGCTGTGTATTGATTTCTAAAAGATAGAATTTATTTTTATAAAATTTAAAATCAGACCTTGTAACTCCTTTGCATTCGAGAGCAATATGAGCTTTTTTTGCTATTCTCATCACTTCATTATATTTTGGTTTATTTAAATTAGCTGGCATAATATGTTTTGTATTAGCAGATTTAGAATACTTGGCTTTATAATCATAAAATTTTCTCTTTGGTTTAAGTTCTATTGCGCCTAAGGGTTTGCCATTCAGTATTGCAACTTGAATTTCTTGGCCACCTATAAAAGGCTCCAAAATTAATATTTTGTGTGACTTAAAAAGTAATCTTATTTTAGAAATCAAATTTTGACTATTATTACATATTTTAACTCCAATACTTGAACCCTCATTAGTGGGTTTAACAACTAAGGGAAATAACAAGTTTTTTTTTTTTAAAAAAAATTTAAATTTAGTTTCGTTGAAATTTTCTTTTTCAAGAACAAAGTATTTTGGGGATTTAATTTTGTTTTTCTTAAATATTTTTTTAGAAATTACTTTATTCATAGCATTATGAGAACTAATAACACCTGAATGAGTGTAAGGTATTTTTAAATATTCAAAATAACTTTGAGCAATGCCGTCCTCGCCTTCTTTACCGTGTAAAGCGTTGAAAATTACGTCAACTTTATTTTTATCTATCAAATTTAAGGGTTTTTTTTTTGGATCAAATATTGAAACTTTGTATCCTTTTTTTTTTAATGCTTTCACACAAGCCCTTCCGCTATCAAGACTTACTTCTCTTTCACCTGACGAGCCTCCTAACACTACTAAAACTTTTTTATATTTCATCACCAATTATCTTTATTTCAAGTTCGAGAGTCACACCTGTTTTAGAATGCACTTGTTTTTTAACTTTGTTAATAAGTTCTTCAATATCTGCAGTTTTTGCGTTTCCGTTATTAATGAAAAAATTACAATGTTTTTCAGAAATTTTAGCGTCGCCTATATTTAATTTATCGCAGCCAGACTCTTTGATTAATTCCCATGCTTTTTTATTAGTACTATTTTTAAAAGTGCTTCCTCCGGTTTTGAGTCTTTTAGGTTGAGTTTCTTCTTTTTTTTTAATTAGCTTTTCTTGTTTTTTATGAACTTCTTCTTTTGTTGAGATTTTTCCTTTTAAAACCGCTGATAAAATTATATAATTTTCTGGTATATTAGTTCCTCTGTACAAAAATTTAATTTCATTTTTTTTAATTTCTTTTTCAATTCCCATATCATTTATTACTTTAATAGAGAGAAGAATTTCAGAAATATCTGTTCCATAACACCCGCTGTTCATTGTTATTGATCCACCTATAGACCCCGGAATACATGATAAGAATTCGAAGTTTCCAATACCACTTTCCATGGCAAAATCTGAAATTTTTCTATCTAATGTAGCGGCTCCAACTTCAATAGTATCTTTTGTTAACATCTTTATAAAAGAAAATTTTGAGCTTAATTTTATAATTGTACCCTTGACTCCTTTGTCTCTAATTAGAGTGTTAGATCCAGCCCCAATTACTTTCATACTTAACCTGCGTTTTTTGGTTTCAATCAAAAAATTAATTAATTGTTCTTTGCTGTCCGGTCTAAAAAAAATTTCTGCTGGTCCACCTAAATTAAACCAACTGTATTTTGACAAATTCTCATTTAAAATTAGATTTTTACCAAATTGCTTTTTTAAAGACTGAATATCTAGGCTCATAAGTTGAATTCTAGCTCTCTCATCCATTGAGAGATAGAGCCAGCTCCCATTCCAATTATTATTTCATCACTAATTAAATTTTTTTTGAAAAAATTTGATAATTCTTTTTGATTGTTTACTAATACAACTTGTGTTTTTGAATTTTTTGAAATCAATTTTGCAAAATTTACCATATTAAAATTGGAATTTCTCTTTTCACCTGCTGCGTACATGGGGCTAATTAAAACAAGGTCTGACCCTTTGAAAGACTCTGAGAACGATTTTTTTAGAGATAATACTCTAGAATATCTATGAGGCTCAAATACTGTGATAATCTTTCGATCAGAATAAATATTTTTCAGTCCTTCTAAAATTGATGTTATTTCAGTAGGATGATGAGCATAATCATCAAAAAATTCATTTTTATTTCTTGTAAATATTTTAGTCATCCTTCTTTGTACTCCAGAGAAGTTTTTTAATGCCTTTTTGATAATATCTTTTTTTATACCTAAATTTAAACATACAGCAATTGAAGCTGCAGCATTTAGTATATTATGCCTGCCAATTAATTTTAAGTTTATATTCTTTATTTTAATTCTATCATTATTTGTTTTTTTATATTCTAAATCAAATAGTGAGAATCCAACATTATATCTTGCATTACTAATCCTATAATTTGATTTATTATCAAAACCATATGTTAATATGTTTTTATTTTTAATTTTAGGTAATATCTTTTTAATATTTTTATTATCTATACAAATTAATGACTTTCCTATAGGTGGTGTCTTATTCAAAAATTGAATAAAGGCATTTTCTAAATTTTTATAATTTTTGTAAAAATCTAAATGTTCATAATCTATATTGGTGACTATCGAATAATTAATTGGAAGTTTCAAGAAACTGCCATCGGACTCATCGGCCTCTAAAATTGCCCAATCACCTTTTCCTAATTTAGCATTACTATTGAAAGAATTTATGACTCCACCATTAATAATAGTTGGGTCTAATCTTTGATCAGATAAAATTTTAGCTACTAAAGAAGTTGTTGTTGTTTTGCCATGGGAGCCCGTAATAATAATATTTTTTTTTAAAGAAACTACATTAGCTAGTACCTCTGCCCTTGAATAAATTGGGATTTTCTTTTTTTTTGCAAACTTTAGTTCTACATTTGACTCTTTGATAGCTGAGGACTTAACAACTATTGTAGCATCTTTTATATTATTTTGTGAATGACCTATAAATACTTTAATTCCTACTTTTGTACAGTTCATAGTGCTTTTATTTTTGCTTTGATCACTTCCTTGAATTTTAAAACCCATTGTTTTCATGACTTGAGCTAAACCGCTCATTCCAATCCCACCAATGCCTATAAAGTGAATTATTTCTTTTTGTCCTATTCTAATATTTTTCATTAGTTATTTCATTTATTATATTATTAATATTTTTATAAACTGATTTATCAGAATACTGCTCTTGTTTTTTTATAATTTGAACCAATAATTTTTCATCATTAATTTTTTTAATTAACTCGAATAATTTTGTATCCAAGTACTTCTCTTCAATTAAGTAGCTATATCCTTTTTTTTCGTAATAAATAGCATTTTTTAATTGATGGTTATCTGCTGAAGACGGTAGTGGAACTGAAATAAAAGGAATTCTGGCATTCAAAAGCTCTGCCATCATGGAAGATCCGGATCGAGTGATTGCTAAGTCAGTCATCGAGAAATATTTAATAATATTTTTACTATAATTAAATATTTCATAATCAATATTTAATTTTTGATAAAAATTTTCTAGGTTATCGTTTTGAGTTTTTAGACATTGTTGAAAGATTTTCAAATTTATATTTGATTTAATACACTTTTCAAATATATCTGGGAGTTTTTCGGCAAATATTTGAGCGGCTTGGCTGCCCCCTAAAACTAGTATTGCTAGTTTTTCTTTGCTAGACTCAACTCTTGATTTTATAGGAAATTTTATTATTTCTTCACGAATAATATTTCCTACCTCGTTTACTTTCTTATGGTGTTTAAGTGGAACTCCTTCCAACTCTTCATATGAGACAATAATTTTTTTTGCAAATGGTAATAAATATTTATTAGCTTTACCAATATGTAAATTATTTTCATAAATTATAAAAGGTATACCTATTAACTTTGAGGCTAAACAAACGGGAAATGATGAATATCCTCCCATGCCGAAAATTAAATTAGGTTTTTTTTCAATTAATAAAAAAAGTGATTTACAAAACGAAAAAAAAATTAAAAATATTGATTGAATAAATCTAAATAAATTTTTGTTACTAATTGTTGAGGAATTAATCTTAATAACTTTTAGGTCAGGAAAGTCTTTTAAATATCTCATGCCTCTTTCGTCTGAAGTTATTATAACATCTATTTTTTTATCTAAAAAATTTTTAGCCAAGCCATAAGCTGGAAATATATGGCCTCCTGTGCCACCAGTTGCTATTAATATTTTTTTAATTGTAGGCATCTATATCCAGTTTTATCTTTGTATAATTCAAAATTAAGCCTGCTAAAATAGCGCTTCCAATTAAGGATGAACCTCCATAACTTAAAAACGGAAGTGTCATTCCTGTAGTTGGTAGTAAACTCGTATTAACCCCTATGTGAATAAATGTTTGAAAAATTAGAAGTGAAGCTAAACCACATAAAGATAGTTTTAAAAATTCGTCTTTTATAGAAACACAATTTTTAATAATTCTAAAAGATATATATAAAAAGATTGTAATTATTATAATAGAGATAACTGAACCATACTCTTCAGAAATAATAGCAATTATGTAATCTGTGTGTGCCTCTGGCACACTGTCTTTTAATGTACCTTCACCCATTCCTTGCCCCTTAAGCCCGCCTTGCTTGATCGCATCCAAAGCTTTAATTGACTGAAAGTTATCCCCTTTAGTAGGGTCGAAAAAAGTAGTAAGGCGGTTAATGATATATCCAAATTTTTCTGGCATTAAATATAAAATACCAGAAACAAAAGAGATAAATATAATTAGAAAACTAAAAATATAAGCAATGTTGACTCCTGAGACAAATACCATTGCAATCCAACTACCGATTATTAAGATTGATTGTCCAAGATCTGGCTGATCAATTAAAAGTATAATTATAGATACTAATAATAAAAAGCTAAAAAAGTATTTGATTTGAGAATTATTTATATTTTTATAAGTTAATATTTTAGCTGTAATTAAAATAAAGAAAGGTTTTAAAAGTTCAATAGGTTGTAATCTAAAAAATTTTAAATCTAACC
>MDSZ01011095.1_pt1 | contig 12398 bp, 13 predicted proteins | sample 811201 | NCBI WGS metagenome assembly MDSZ01 (sample SAMN05326647, study PRJNA326480) | marine metagenome | isolation source: seawater | place: Indian Ocean: North | collected 2010
GGAGTTCTTGTATCAACTCCTGCAGGAAGTACTGCTTACAATTTATCTGTCCATGGTCCAATATTAAGTTTAAATTCAAAAAAATTATCGATTTCACCAATAAGTCCATTTAGACCAAGAAGGTGGAAAGGGAAAATAGTTAGTGATAGATCAAAAATTGTAATAAAAAATTTAAATTCAAAAAAAAGACCAATTAGTGCAGTCGCTGATAACATTGAAGTGAGAAATGCAAAAAATATTATTATTAAGACAAATCAAAAGATAAAGTTTAATCTTTTATATGATCAAAATAGAAGTCTTCAAAAGAAAATTAAAATTGAACAATTAAGAAGGGAGACATCTTAAATGAAATTTTTAATAATCTCATTTATTTTCATTTTTTACATAATACATGCTCAAGCAGTCTCATTTTGGAAATATGAAATTGGAGATAAGATTAAAAATGAAATTGTCTTGGATAAAAAAATTAAAATACTGCTTAGCGATGGAGAATGGGAAATATTAGAAAAAACTAATTGGTGTTGGTATGCTTTTTGTGGAAGATATGTTTCATTAGCAAAATTAATTGAAAAAGAAATAGCTGAAACTTATAGCTTAGGATATTTAGATACTGCTGGAAAAAGAATATCAGATGTTGATATATTTATTTATGAATCCACATTCTTAAATAAACACGATGGTTGTTATAAGAGACCTGAATATTATAGATTAGAATTATATCATAAAGGTTCAACAATTAACTGTATGATTGTTGCACATGTAGATGTTAATAAAGAATTGTATAATCCTGATGATAAAACTTTAGCTTACCTTGATGCTAAAATAATAAGATGGATTGAAGATAATGATATTGAGATACCAAAAATTGCTTTAACATCTAATCATATATTTTTCTTGAGATCAGTATCACCAAGATATTATGGTATATCTCATTCTATAAATCCGAAGTTTTTTAATGGTCCTAAAATAAAATTTTTTACTGAAGAGAGTAGCGAGTATCATTCACTAAATATTGATAATTACCCTAATCATAAAAAATTCATGGATAAATTTTTATCAAATGAGTCTTTATTTCACAAATTATTAGAGGATAAAATAAAATTGAAACAAAGGCATAAATTAGATTTATCCAAAAATATTATTGAGTGATGGTGCCCTTACTCTTCCAGCTTTGATAAAAATAAGCTTTAAATCTTTTAAGAAAATCATATCAAGTTAAAAAATTGTTTTTATATTATATCTGAAACTTATATAGTTGTAATTTAACAATTAATATGCAAAAAGCTGAAAAAAATCTTGTGTAAACAAAAGACACACACACAATAAAATGATTAAAAAACTTATTTTAACTATAGTATTACCGGTAACATCTGTTTTAAAAAGAATTTTAACTTTTTTAAAAAAAAATGTTTTACCCTCTGACGATCCCGCAACTTATAAAACTCCTTATAATTTATACAGGCAAGAAGAGATTGAAAATTCATATAATCATTTCAAAAAATTTTTTAAAACTTCAATTTTAATAAATCAAAATAAAATAGGTGATTATGCTATAAAATTAGCAAAGAAAAATGATTTAGAAAGCAACTATACTTATTTAGAATTTGGAGTGTGGAAAGGGACTACAATTAAATTATTTTCAAAACATGTTAAAAAAATATATGGATTTGACTCCTTTAAAGGCTTAAATGAAGATTGGGTTGGGCACAAAATAGCAGCAAATGATAAATTTAAATTAGAGATGGATAAAATTCCCTCGTTTCCTCAAAATATAATTATAGTCAAAGGATTGATTCAAGACACTCTTGAAGATTTTTTGAAAAAAAATAATCCAAAAATAAATTTTATTCATATCGATACCGATACATATGAGACTTGTAAATTTATTCTACATAAAATAAAACCATATTTAATTAATAATTCTGTAATACTTTTTGATGAACTATATAATTTTCCAGGTTGGGATGTTGGCGAGTATAAAGCTTTAAAAGAAACTTTTAGTGATGATGAGTTTCATTATAAAGCATTTTCTGCCGATAGAACAGCTGTGGCAATTCAAATTATTAAGAATTAATTATTTAATTTTTTATATAGAAATTCTTTTTTATTTTCCAATTTTTTCCATATATGAATTTTAAATAACTTTTATAGTTATTGATAACAGGTAAATTTATACCATGATAATTAATTAATTTTTTTCTTCTCCAATCAAAATTTGAAACATCTTTTTTTAAAGCAATATTTTCAAAAAATTTATTTTTTTTTACCAAAATATTAAACTCAACTGTTGCAGGTTCATAATTAGAATTTTTTGGTTTTTTAGATAAAACAAACTGATATAATTTTTTTCTCAACAAATTTGAATGAAAAACTAATTTTTTTTTCAAAATATATTCATTAATATTTATTTTTTTCAAAAATATTTTTAATTTGGAAAAATGGTTAAAATCTACTAATAAATCTATATCTGAAAATTCAGCAAATTCTTGATTTCTAGCTAAACACAATAAGCTTCCTGCATCTACCCAAAAATTAATTTTATGCTTATTCAAATTTTGATCAATAAATTTGATAGTTTCTAAATAATCACAATTTCTATTCAGAAAGTTTTTATTATCTAGTCTTAAATTTTTTTTTCCCCAAAAAATGAATCTGTTTTTATTTATTCCATACTTTATACATTGTTCCATTTGAGTCTTTATATGTCGACCACAAAATATTATATCAACAAATTTTTTATTTTTTAAAGTTTTAGGGTTTAAAATTTGAGTGTTTAAAATTTTTCTTTTATTAAGTTTTTTGTTGTTATCTACAAAATTAAGTACTTCAATTTTCCTTCTTATACACACTCGTAAAGCATTTCTTCCATGATAACCTGCCCCAAAAATGACTACTTTTTTTTTCATTAATTAATTAATATATATTAATATATTTTAATCAAAATTAATTTATGATATTTTCTAAAATCAAAGTTTCCAACAAACTTAAAACATATTTTAGATTAAAGTTTAAAAATGAGCCGAATTTAAATAATAGTAGAAGTCAAATTTTATTAGAATTTAATGCCTTCCAATCATATCATGTTCCGGTTGCTTATTTTTCAAATTTTTTAAAAAAAAAAATATCGATCAAAATTAGTAGGATATTTTAATTATAAAGCATTAATAACTCCATTTGAGGAAAATATTATAAATAAAATAAAGTGGAAAATTGGAACATTTTTTAACATAAAAAGTTTTTCAATTTTTAGATCTTTTGGTGTCAATAGAATAATAAAGCCAGAATTAAACTTTAATGAAACTAGGCTTTCCAATAAAATATTCGATAGATTAAAAAAAAAAATTTTTAAAAAAGATGATGTTCTTCAATTAAGTCTAGATAATATTAAGATGGGTGATCTACTTTATGATACCTATTTAAAATCTAGTAAAAATCCAACTTTGTTTTTAGATAATAAATTTTACTCTCTATTAAGTGATTTCTGTAAGTTATATATCTTTTGGAAAAATTATTTTAAAAATAATAATATTAAGGCAATTATTGGAGTTCATAGCTCATATTCGTATGGTATACCTTTAAGAATTGCATTAAAAAAAAAAATTCCAACTTACTGCGTTACGTTTAGAAAAATAAATAAACTTAGTAATAAAATGCAATTTCTTTCTGGTGAATTCATTAACTTTAAAAAGAAATTTAAAAAAATTGACAAAAAAATTAAAAAAAATGGTCTCTCAATTGCAAAAAAGAAAATCAAAATGCGATTTGACGGAGTTGCTGGCATAAAAAGCCATATAATATCTAGTGAGGTTTCATCTTTTAGTAAAAAATTTCAAAAAAGAAGAATATTTAAAACTGAAAAACCAATAATTGTTATTTTTCCTCATGATTTTTTTGATGCAGTACATGCATATGGTGAAAATTTGTTTAATGATTTTTATGAATGGTTAGAATTTTTAGGTAAAATTTCAAAAAATACAGATTATTGTTGGTATATAAAGAATAGACCAAATTATCCTGGCAAATTCAAAATCTATCAACCTAAAACAGAATACATAATAGATACATTTGTAAAAAAATATCCTAATATTATAAGGTTACCTAATAATTATTCACATAATCAGATAATTAATGAGGGAATTACCTGTGCATTAACTGCTTATGGAACAGTAGCATTAGAGTATGCTTTTTTTAACGTCCCTGTAATAAATGCATCAGTAAATAATCCACATATCAATTATAATTTTTGTTTACATCCAAAATCAATAAAGGAATATGAAGATTTAATTTTGAACGTCAAAAATATAAAAGTTAAAGTAAATAAATCAGATATTTATGAATTCTTTTTTATGAGACATATTTATTCCACAAAATCTTGGCTAATTGATGACTTGAATAAGTTTATGAAATTTGTTGGAGGATGGTCAAACATGAATAGTTACAAATTTTACGAATTTTGGTTAAGTAATATAAGTCAAAAAAAAGAAAATAACATTAATAGAGTATTTGAAAAATTTATTTTATCTAACGATGATGTTTTGAATTTATCTCATACTTCAAATAATAATAATTAAGATATGTTATGGATAAGATAATTTGTATAATTCCTGCAAGATATAAAAGTAAAAGAATAAAAAATAAAAATATAATTAAAATAAAAAATTTGCCACTAATTGCTCATGTAATAAAAAATTTGAAAAAGAGTAAATGTTTTGAAGATATTTTTGTCTCCACTGACTCTGAAAAAATTAAAAAAATAAGTGTTAGGTATGGGGCCAAGGCTCCATTTAAAAGATCCAAAAAATTATCTGATGACTATACAGGTATTCATAAAGTTGTAAAAGATGCAATAAATAAATTAAAAACTGAATATCGATATAAATATATATGTTATATTTTTCCAACAGCAATAATGGTTAATCATGAATTAATTAAAAAATATTTAAAAAAATTTATTTCCAGTAACAAAGATTTTTCTATCAACATAAAAGAATTTAATCATCCCATTGAAAGAGCATTCAAAATTAAAAATGATAGGTTAAATCCTATAAATTCAAAAAATTTTCAAAAGAGAACTCAAGATTTTGATAAAACTTATTATGATACAGGTGAAATATATTTTGCAAAAAAAAACAGTTTTCTTAATAAAAACTTATTTGACTCAAAAATATGCTTTATTAGAAGTCAAAGCAATCACATAGATCTTGATAAAAAAAGTCAATTAGTAAAATTAAAAAAATTGTATCAAAAAAAATAAGTACAATTTAATACTTATATAAGTTCATCCAAAATACAACATCCGGATCATAATTATTTGGCCTTCTCTCAAATAAGCAATGATTTTGAACTTCGTTCCAAGAAACTAATTTATTAATAATTCCCAGTAATAATTTATAATACATGTGTATAATCAATTTAGTCTTTTTGTTTTTGTTTCCAAATTGCACACTGTGAACAAGAGTGGAATTTTTATTTCAAATATTTTTTATAAGAACAGGTTGCTTTTGCCAAATTTTAAATTCTATTTTAGTTTTAGATTTATTATAAAGAGTTTTTTTAAAATCGGGCATATTTTCTTCAAGATTATTTAAATTTTCTTTAATTTTTTTTATAGAGAACTTATTTTTAATATTATTATAACTTATATTTTTCTTGTCTAAGTTTAACTTGCTTTTAAAATGACTTGAATAAAAATTCTTTTTTAACTTGATGCTATATTTATCAGCAAAAAAATAATGTTTATTTGTATCAATAATATTAAACTTTTTAGATCTGTTTTTATCAAATAAATTTTTAATTATTTTAAATTCTGGAACAGCCAAATATTTATTCAACTTTGAGAACACATTATCCAAAATATAAGATCCTCCAGCTGGTATTACAATCTCACAATTTATTTTTTTTCCAACTTTTATAAATTTCTCAATTCTTGAATTAATTATTTTTTTTTTTTCTTTTATCCTATCTAAATTTATGAATGATTGAGGAAATTCAGAGGCAGCACAATACGGTATAAATGCAAGATCAAATTTAATATCTATTTTTTTTTTTAATTTTTTCATAATTTTTGTTATATCTGCTAAACTATAAGGATTATCCACTTGATTATATAATCTTACGTTATCATCCAAATACACACACGATGTGTCTAGATCGTACTTAATATAATGGCTCGGGGTATTTGAGCTTGACTCTTGGGGTAATATAATGATTTTAGATTTTTTATTTAAATTCAAAATTTCAAATTCATTAATATCAATTATATATTCTTTTTTAAAGCCACAATTAATCAAATAATTTTTAAGTCTATTATCTTTAAATTTTTTTATTATTAATTTAAATTTTTTTTTTTGATTTTTTTTTAAGTTTATCAAAAAATTTTTATCAAAATGGTCAGTGTGTAAATGAGAGATATAAACAAAATCGACTTCTTTTTTTTTTAAGCTTTTAAATATAAATTTATTTCCATTTGTGGAACCGGCCCAGGAACCTTCATTTGCTGTATTAAGCCATGGATCCATAAGGATTCTTAAATCTTTATTTTCAATATCTAAAAAAGAATTTCTGTAATGTTTTATGGTAGTGGTCACTTTTTAAAAATTAGTTTAATTGTTTTATCAAAATTTAAAATATCATCTATAAGCTTATTTCTATTTTTAGAGTATGCTACAATTTGACCAAATAATTTTGTACCATCTGTAAATCTAAAAATTTTTTTATCTTCTTTAATCAAAAATTCAACTTTAGCATTTTTAGGATGCTTTTTAGTCAAAATTTTTTTTAAATATCCAGTTTTTTTACTTTCAAATACTTTTGAAAGCACATGAATTTTTTTTTTCTCAGTGATCTTACTAATTTTCATTGAATTATGTAGCTTTATAGTGTTTAGATCCCAGTCAACTCCAGTGTAAATTTTTAACATATCAGGTAAACAGGTTGCACCCAATCTTGGACTAACTTCTAAAATAAATAATCTTTTATCCCTTGTAATAATACAGTCAACATTACAAGGCCCATTTTTTACTCCAAGTACATTTATAGCTTTTTTAATAGTATTCTTAATCTTATCAATTTCATTTGAACTATTTAATAGCATGAAAGGAAAAATATGACCGACAGGAATTTTAGAATTTATTTTAGACATTAGATCTTCATGTAAAATTACATTTTCACAATTTCCATTAATAGAAAATGTTTGGGCCCCAAACTCAATTCCATCAATTTTTTCTTCCAAAATAATTTTTTTTTTTTGGGAAAACTTTAATGATCTTTGAATTTTCGAAATTAAATTTTTATTATTACTTACTTCGTAGACACCTCTACTTCCTGAAGAATCTAAAGGTTTTACTAAATAAATATTTTTATCAAAATTAATTTTTTTTTTAAAATTTTTATTTAATAAAAAAAATTTGGGTTGGTAAAAATTATTTCTTTTTAAAATTTTTCTAATATTAAACTTGTTTGTTAATATTTTTGCTATTTTAAAGCTGGTACCAGGTAATTTGAATTTAGAATTAAGATACCCTAAACTTAATACTCCTACATCAGATTGAGATGAATATAGATAGTTGATTTTTTTATTTTTGATAAATCTAATAACTTCTTTTTTATTATTAAAATCAATGTTAATAAAATCTTTGCTTAAACCTGAGAAGCATTTTTTATTTTTATCTAATAAATAACATTTGGCACCTAATTTTTTACATTTAAAAGATATTTTCAAATGGACATGACTACCTCCAAAAAAGGCTATTCTTAAATTTTTCATTAATTTAGTTCAAAAATATCAATAAATTGAGATAAATTTTTCATTAACCAATACATCTTTGCATTAGAATATATATTCTTTTTTCGTTCTAATTGGTAAGATAAATTTTCTAATTCTTTTTTACTGAAAAAATTTAACAAATTATCAATAATTAATTCTTTTCTAAATTCATTTTTTTTCATAATCCATTCATTTAGTGGAACAATATAGCCAACCTTTTTTCTATTCACAAAGCTATCTGAGTATCCCTCATTCAATAGAGTTTTTTTTAAAATCAATTTTTGTCTATTATTATTTTTTATTTTATCAGACAGATTTAAAGAGTAATCATAAATTTCTTTGTCCAAAAAAGGAACTCTTGCTTCTATAGAATTTGCCATCATCATTTTATCTGATCTTAATAAAAGAGATTGTAAATGTGATTGTGTTTCAAAAACTTGAAATTTTTTAATCTTATTATTTATATTAATTTTATTCAATAGTTTGAAACGATTATAATGAGGATCACCAAACTTGTCAGATCTAAATCTTTCAAATAATTCTAAATCTGATTTGGACCTTAAAAAAGCACCATTTTTAATTAAATCTAAATCATCTGTATCTTCTTTTAAAATTTTTTTATATCTTTCGTATCCAAAAAATAATTCATCTGCTCCTTCTCCAGTCAATAAAACTGAAACATTTTTTTTTGCTATTTTGGAGATTTGATATATTGCCACCGAGTGAGGATGATTTAAAGGTTCATCTAAGAAATATATTGAATTTCTAAAACTACTATCAAAAAATTTCTTTGTATGTTCAATTTTTTTAAATTTTAGATTTAACTTATTTGAAACTTTTTGCGCATATTTAAATTCATCTTTTTTAAAATTCTTAAAATAACTAAAAAAAAGATGTTGAATTTTTTTTTGTTTTACAGCAAATTCTGTTATCAAAGTTGAGTCAATTCCACCACTTAATTGAACACCAAGTTTCGCATCACTCTGTAATTGTAAATTTATACTTTTTGAAAATAAATCATTAAATCTTTCTGTTGCATCATTTAGATTGTCACTATTTTTTTTTTCTTTAAAAGAATAATATTTAAAATTTTCAAGTTTGATATATTTTTTATTGAGATCTAACTTATAAATTTTGCCAGGGTCAAATTTAAAAATATTTTTTACAAGAGTTTCTTTTCCGGTGATATATTTATAAAATAAAAATTCATTTAAAATTTTTTTATTTAAATTACATTTACTTTTTTGAATCTTTACAAGAGTCTTTAGTTCTGAGGAAAAAGAGAAGCTATAATTATCAAAAGTATAGTATAATGGTTTTACTCCTATAAAATCTCTAGCAAAATAAATACAATTTAATTTCTTGTCATAGATTGAAGTTGCAAAAATTCCATTTATCTTTTTAAAAAAATTTATTCCATATTCAACAAAGCCTTTTAGAAAAACCTCGGTATCTCCATTAGTATTAAAATAATGTCCTTTTTTTTCCAATTCATTTTTCATTTCTTTGAAATTATATAATTCACCATTATAAATAATTGTATATCTCGAATCTTCAGATGACATTGGTTGATTACTTTCATTTGAAAGGTCAATTATTTTTAATCTTGTATGGTAAAATATTAAGTTTTTTTTTAATCTTATTGAGTTTTTATTATGTGGGCCTCTATGAGATAGTGAGTTATTTATTATTAAACTTTGCTTTAATTCTTTATTTAAATTTAGTTGACCTGCAATACCACACATCAATCTATTTTATTGAATTAAACAAGTTTGAGATTTTTTTATCTTTTTCATTGATATTTTTCATCAATTTAATTGTTTCATCTGGTGCATGCTTTAATGCAACTCTTAAAACATCCATCCAGTTGACGTTGTTTTTAGATCTTACTTTTTCAATTTTACTAATTATTCTTAAGTATTTACCTATTTTTTTTTTTTGATTTTTATTCATAATTTTTCATTATATTTATTATTTTATTAATAGGTTGAATTGTATCATTATTAAAAATTTTTTTTTGTATTAAATTTTTCATATTTTATATCTTTACCAACAACATTTGTTTTATTTTTATATGTTTTGTGTTTTTTTAAAACTTTTTTAAAGTTTTTTCTGACAATTCTAATTGGTAAAATTCCAATTTTTTCGCATCTATTTTTAAGTTCTTTATCAAAGTAAACAGTAGATGAGATTGGGAACATTTTTGAATCTTTGATAATTTTTGATATACCAAAAACTCTTTTAATTTGAATTTTTCTTTCTTTTTTAGAATAGCCCAAATCTGTGCTGATATAAGATCTAACTTTATCACCATCAACTATTACAGTATTTTTTTTAATTTTTTCTCCGATTTTTCTTGAAATGTAAGTTTTTCCGGATCCAGACAATCCAAAAAGCCAAATACCTGTAATTTTTTTTTTTTTCATAATATTCAATTTAAGAGAATCTATAAACTAACTAAATGGTATTCATAGTTTTTTTTTTCAATCCTTTTTTAAAATTTCTGAGAGTTTTAATTTTTATAAAACAATTATGTATTAAATTTTTAAATTTAATATAAATTTATAATGAATCAAAATTATTTAATCATATATATTTCTTGTATTTATCTAAAAAGAAAATTGCATTAATGATTGCAAAAATTAAATGATGTTCTTGATTATCTTTGATAGGTTTTTTTAACATTTTTTTTATACTATCAATTTTAAGTAAAGAGTTAATTTTTTTATTACTAAATAGAAATTTGATCATTGATTGTTCTTTGAAATTAAAAAACTCATCTATCCCAATAAAAAAACCAATTTTCTCCCTATTTTTATTTATTTTAGAAGGAATTACTCCTGACATAGATTCCCGTAAGATGGCTTTTGAATAGCCATTTTTAAATAAATAATCACCTGGAAGAGAAAATGCTAATTCATAAAGTTGTTTTGATAAAATTGGCGCTCTATTCTCAATACCGTGAAATGCAGAGATGGTGTCTGATGAGGGTATCACTCCCTGTGCGGAGTATAACATAACATCCTTATATAACTCATTTTTATGATAGTCTTTAAAGAAGATCTTATCTTTTCTAATCTTTAATTTTTTTCTTTTAATATATTTGTAAATTGACAATCTATCCATAAATGTTGGTTCTGTTTTTTTGCTATTTTCAAGATAATAACCAAAATCATTTAATGATTTACTTCTTATAAGAGGAGCAACATAATTTTTCCATTCATTGTATTTAGATTTAAAAAGTTTTTTTTTATTAATAATACTTCTTAAATAATGAAGTTGATGAACATAATATCCTGAAAAAAGCTCGTCGCCCCCAATTCCAGTAAGTAATACTCTAACTCCTCTTTTTCTTATTTTTTCGTTCAGATAATAATAAGCTAACCAAGTTGTAGTAGGAAACATGTTGCCAGTACCAAATATTAATTTTTTCATTATCTTTAAATTAATTTGATTACTTTTCTTAATTTTTATAAAGCTATTTTTGAGTTTGTATTTTTTTGTTGTTAATTCAATCAGTTTTTTTTCGGAATATCTTTTATCTTCAGGCTCTATCGAAAAACAATTTAATTTAATATTGTGGAATTTGCTTGCAATAGTCGTAATAAGGTTGGAATCTATTCCCCCACTTAACAAAGATGCTACTGGAACATCTGATCTCAATCTTTTTTTTACAACATCTTTAAGTTCATTTTTAAGTTTTATTTTTGCAATATTAAATCTTATATTATTATCAATTTTAATTTTTAGCGGGCTCCAATACTTAGACTCTTTAAATTTTCCATCTGAATTTATAGTTATAAGAGTTCCAGGTTTTACATAAAAAATTTTATTAAAATAACTTTCATAATTTTGATTTATATGTGAAGATTTCCAACTATTTATAATAAATTGCTCTATTTTATTATGATTAATCTTATATTTTTTATGCTTATAAAGATTAATTATATAGTCATAATAAGAACCAAATATGAAATTAGATTTATCTTTTAAATAATATAATGGTTTTTCTCCAAATCTATCTCTACATAGATATAATTTTTTTTTCTTAAAATTATAATAAGCAAAACTCCAGGTCCCATCTAATTTATTTATTTTTGAAACACCATAATAATTTAGGAATTTCAAAAGAACTTCGGTATCGGATAGTGTATTAAATTTTATTTTTTTTTTTAACAATTCCTCTCTGAGTTCTATATAGTTATAAATTGATCCATTAAAAATTAAAATTCCATTTTCATCTTGAAAAGGTTGGTTCGACCTTGGCACAGGATCAAAAATACTTATTCTTGAATGTAAAAAATTTAAAATTTTATTATCATTAACTTTTATTTTTTTAAAATCAGATGCTGCTTTTCCTCTATTTTTCATGATATTAAGTGTTTTTTTTATATCACTACTTGAAGGTTGATTTTTGATTGATCCAAAATATCCAGAAATTCCACACATTAATTTCTCCAACTTCTAATTAACTTAAAACTAAATACTTATCATTTTCTTATTCTTTTGTATTTTAATACATTATTGATAATTTGATTTTAAAAATTTTTTTCAGTGCATAAATCAAGCCAATTGAGCTATTAGTACTGGTCAGCTGCACGCATTACTGCGCTTCCACATCCAGCCTATCAAC
>MDSZ01222614.1_pt1 | contig 12397 bp, 14 predicted proteins | sample 811201 | NCBI WGS metagenome assembly MDSZ01 (sample SAMN05326647, study PRJNA326480) | marine metagenome | isolation source: seawater | place: Indian Ocean: North | collected 2010
ATGAACAAAAGAGAAAAAATTGTTAAAGCAATGAAGAAAGACAAAGCAGGATTTAAAAAACGTTATGGCAAAGATGCCGATGCAGTAATGTACGCCACAGCGACAAAACAAGCAATGGGCGAAGACAAGTATGAATTCAGAGGAAATCCTTTTCCTATATTAGGCAAAGCAGAAAGCTATCTAAATTTTGGTGCAGATTTGGCAAGGGCCGTTATAACAAATGATCAATCAGCAAAAGCAAAAGCAGAAACATACTTGGATAGGGTACCTAGTTTTGTAAACACAGAAATGAAAGAAATTTTTCCAAAAACTGAAAGTGGTATAATGTACAGAGCTGGTGTTAAAAAATATGGTAAAAAAGGCATGACAGCAATACAGAGTGCCGCTGGTAAAGGCGCTTCACATCAAGAGATAGGAAAAATTAAAGACAGATATCTTAAGGATGAAGAACTAGACGAAGGCATGAAAGATTATCTTAAAAAACTTGCCGCGGCAGGAGTTATAGTTGGAGCAATGGCAGGAGCTGGCAGTATAGAAAATATGCTTGATAACAGTGTGCCTGCTGTACAGGCCATGAACAAAGCATACGATATGGCCGTGGATGCTGGCAACGATGACCTAGCTAAAATGATTAAAAATGACATATCAGCTGTAAAAGTGCGTTTAAGTTCTGGCAAGGATCTTAACTTTGTTAAGAGTATGCAGGACAAATACAGCAAATTTATGCCCATGGAAGGCATCACTTACGAATCAAAACTAGCTGTAATGCTAAATCAACGTCTTAAATAAAATTGCAACATTTATAAATAGTCATATGGCATCAAAGAAATCTAAAGATACAAGTTTTGCAGATCTAGTTAAGCGTTTAAACGCAATGAGCAACATGACTCCAGAACAAGAAAGGGCAGAATTAATGGAAGCCGCTAATAGCGAACCAAGAATTTTGGACGACAAAGACGTATCCTTGGCCGATATTGCCAAATTAGCAGGTATCAAAGAATACCAAGCACAACCAAAAGTTTCACCAAAAGCTGAAAAATTAGTAGAATCTATTGCAGGTACTGAACAAAGTGCTATTACAAAAGCAATTAAAGAAGCTGACACAGACGAATCAATTTCAACACAAATAAGAAAAGAAGTCACAGAAGAAGACAAAAGATTAAGCAAAATTGCAGAACTAGAAAAACAATTGGCAGACTTGAAAGCAGAAGAAAAAGAAGAAGCAACGCTTGATGCTGATTCTTTCAGAGAAGCTTTTGTAAAAGAAATAACAGAATTTGTAAAAGAAGCAGAAGCTGACAAGTTAGCAGAACTATATAATTCTTTCTCAGCAAACGAGGTAGAAGTAAAAGAAGATTCGTTTTTAATTAAGACTCCTGAAACATCAGAAATCATTGCAGACGCTGAAAAGGCAGAAGCACCTGAAGAAGAAGTTGTCCAAGAAAAAGAGCCTGAAGCAGAAGTAGAACAAACAACAGACGAAGCATCAGGATACCAAGGTGGCGTAGAAGCAAGAAAACACGATGTCACTTTAGCTGGTGATTTTACAGCAGAAGAACCAGTCACTGAAAAAGATGCCGAATCAATTGAAAAGATGTTACAAGATGCTGGTATACCTGCAGAAGTTAATTTAAATCCTGAAGCATACGACAAAGTGGATGTAGCAACCATGGCCGACAAAGATGCTATCCTTAAAGTATTAGGAGACATGGTAGAAGAAAACATGGATGTAGAATACAGCGACGACCTTACCGAAGCGAAAAAGAAACCAGTTCCAACCTCACCAGACAAATGGTCTAGAGCAAAAGCAAAAGCTAGATCAAAATTCGATGTTTATCCATCAGCATACGCAAACGCCTACGCCGCAAAAGAATACAAAAAAATGGGCGGTGGCTGGAGAATGGGTAAGCCTAAAAAGAAAAAGTAATAAGTAAGTGTGATGAAGATCACCTTAACACAAAATAAATTCGATAAAAATCCATACTACGATACACCTATAAAAGCACAACTCACGGATAATTGGAAAAAGGTTTTACCAAGCATGATGGACACATTTGATCAAAATGGCTTTGATCTCACAAATCTAGAACGTCTATATGCCAAAAAAATGAATTACAAGATACGTAAAGTTCGAACAACACACTGGGTACTAAAAGAAGATTGGTTTACGTCGGAACCAGTAGATAGAGGTTGCCATATAAATCATGCTGTTTTATTTGAGAGAAAAGGTTTTACAGGAAAGGCCAAAGAACAAATGGAGGAGTTTGCTAAGGAAGTGCCTTTGGTTCACAAAGTTTTACAGATAAGGCCCAAGTGGGGACTTGACTTTAGTTTAGATTACGCCGACGCTGAAGGAAACGTTTTCGAAGTACTTCATTGGGAATGGGACAGTTTTGATTATAAGGAAATTCAAGAGAAGAAAAAATACATGGATGATTTTTTACAAGCACAAGACTTTGATGAAATGGCCCTTAGACTTTTAGATAAAAAATCAGAATGGCATCATCTAGGATTTTTTGAACAAAGCGACTACAAAACCAATTTTTTCGGTATAGAAAAAGAGCGTTTCAAGATGGTTTTATGGAAATAAATACTGATAATGATACCGTACAATTACAAAGAATATTACAGAAAAGTTTCACAACTAAAAGATAGAGGACACGTAAGTAGTGGTGAGCAGGCAAAATCACCTACATCACCTGGATCAAGAGGACTTGCAAACACAGAAAACTTTACTGCCAAGCCCGTACAAATGATGGGCCGTCAAATAGATGAATCAGCTGATAGAGAATACAAAAATTTAGACAAAGCAACAATAGAAAAATTAAGAGAAAAATATTTGCCAGATTGGGAGTACAAAGATAATAGTCTACAAAAACGATACAAATTTGAAGACTACTTCCAAGTAATTAAATTTTTGATTGATACGATTAAACCACAAGAAGAATTAGACCATCATGCTGACCTTGGAGTGTTCTATGACGAAGTGTTAGTAAAAATTTACACGCATCGTACCAAAGACGTAACAGACTTTGACTTTAAAGTTGCAGTGCAAATGGACATGATCGCAAAGAAAAAACATGGTGCAATTAAACCTGACTATGACTTGTCTGCTTTGGTTGATGATTTCGACTATTGTATCAATTGTGGTGACTTGATGTTGAATGAGAGAAAATATCAAGGTGGTTTGAGAAAATGGTTCAAACAAAAATGGGTGAACATAGCTAAGAAGAAAAAAGGTGGCGGACATCCAGAATGTGGCACAGGTGGTAGCAAAAGAGGATATGCAAAGTGTGTTCCTGCTTCAAAGGCCAGAAGCATGAGCAAGAAGCAAAAGAAATCAGCAGTAAGTAGGAAAAGAGCCGCACAGAGAAAAGCAGGTAGAGGTGGTAAAGACACAGGAGGGGGACCTGGTAAAAAACCTATAAACGTATCTACTAAACCTAAAAAATAATTGCAATTTATTAATTCTTTAAGTATAATACTACAAAGGAGAATATAATGTCAGTACGAAACTTCAACGAAGCAGAAAAACAAAAATTAATTCAAATCATTAACCAAGGATCTCAAGTGCTTGGTGAATGCGATGATTTAAAAACAGGATTAAGAGACACTGTGAAAGCAGTGGCAGAAGAGCTAGAACTTAAACCAGCTATGATAAACAAAGCCATATCAATTGCACACAAAGACAATTATAAAACTGTGAATGAAAATATGGACATAGTTGAGTCAATTCTAACTGCCGCAGGCAAGATCTAGTGCTCGCAGTCATAAAAGATTTTTGGATAACAAGTTACCGGACAGATCAAATAGCTTTTTGGTTTGAACTTATATCTGTAATATTCACAATAGCAGGATCTTGCATCTTGACATTTACTTCTCCAAATCCTATAATGGAATGGGTATTCCCTTTGTATTTGGTAGGATCAACTACACTTGCTATTGGATCTTACAGAAGAAGAATAATATGGACAACTGTATTAGCTTCTTGGTTTACAATAATGAATGTAATAGGCAACATAAAAGTATTTTTAGTATGAGCTACATAGATGCATTTTATAAAAGAGACGAAGACAAAGTTCGCGTTGTTGAACGTGACAAAAAAGGCCAACGTAAATTTGTAGATTACGATGCCAGATACATATTTTATTATCCAGATGCTAGAGGCAAACACAAAAGCATATATGGAGAGCAGTTACAAAAAGTTCAATGCTCTACTTGGAAACAGTTTATTAAAGAACAAAAAATAAGATCAAATAAAAAACTATATGAGCAGGATATAAATCCTGTGTTCAGATGTCTTGAAGAAAACTATCTCGGCAAGGAGACACCTAAACTTAACGTTGTATTTTTTGACATCGAGGTAGACTTTGATCCTAAACGTGGATACTCAACAACAGATGATCCATTCATGCCAATTACTGCAATAACTTGCTATCTATCCTGGACTGATCAGCTAGTAACTTTTGCCGTGCCACCTAAGACCTTGAATATGTCAGGCGCTAAAATGGCAACAGAACGTTTTGAAAATGTTATGCTGTTTGACAAAGAAGCTGATATGCTTGATGCATTTCTTACATTGATAGATGACGCAGATATATTAAGTGGTTGGAACTCAGAAGGATACGACATTCCTTACACTGTTGGAAGAATACAAAAAGTATTAAGCAGTGATGACACAAGGAGATTATGTTTTTGGGGAGAGAAGCCAAAGCGTAGAACATTTGAAAAATATGGTAGAGAACAATTAAGTTATGACTTGATAGGTAGAGTACATTTGGATCTTTTGGAACTTTATAGAAAATACACATATGAAGAAAGACATTCTTACAGATTAGATGCTATTGGTGAGCATGAGCTAGGTGAAAAGAAAACTGTGTACGAAGGATCCTTGGACAACTTGTATAACAATGACTTTGGATTGTTTATAGAATACAACAGACAGGACTGTGCGTTGTTGGCAAAACTCGAGAAAAAATTAAAATTTATAGAACTTGCAAATGAAATAGCACATCAAAACACGGTATTGCTACAAACTACCATGGGTGCTGTTGCTGTAACCGAACAAGCGATTGTAAATGAAGCACACAGACGTGGTATGATAGTCCCTGGCAGAACTAAAAGGGCAGAAGGAGAATCTGTAACTGCCGCAGGTGCTTATGTGGCAACTCCAAAGAAAGGATTGCATGATTGGGTTGGCAGTTGCGATATAAATTCTCTATATCCATCTGTAATTAGAGCCTTGAACATGGGTCCAGAAAGTATAGTTGGCCAAATACGTCCTGTAATCACATCAGCAGAAGTGAACAGAGCGAGATTTCAAAAAAAATCATTTGCGGCGGCGTGGGATAACCAGTTTGGCAGTTGGGAATATCAAGCAGTTATGAAACAGGAAAAAGGCACGGAAGTGATTGTAGATTGGCAAGATGGTACCTCTGTGAAGATGTCTGCGGCCCAACTGTACGATCTTGTTTTTGAAAGCAATAATCAATGGATGCTATCTGCAAACGGAACAATTTTTACATATGAGTTTGAAGCCATCATACCGGGACTATTGAAAAGATGGTATGCAGAAAGAAAAGAAATGCAAAAGAAAATGCATGACTGTCAAGATAATGATATCGAAAGAGAGTTTTGGGACAAAAGGCAACTTGTTAAAAAAATTAACTTGAACAGTTTATATGGTGCAATCTTGAATCCAGGATGTAGATTTTTTGACATACGTATTGGACAGTCTGTAACTTTGACAGGTAGATGTATAACCAAGCACATGGGAGCAAAGATAAATGAAGTAATCACTGGATCATATGATCACCTAGGTGAAGCACTAATATATGGTGACACTGACTCTGTATACTTTTCAGCATACAAGCCTTTGCAAAAGGACATTGAATCTGGCAAGATAAAATGGGAAAGAGAAAATATAATTGATTTGTATGACAAAATATCAAACGAAGTAAACAGTTCTTTTGTAAATTACATGACCAAAGCGTTTCATTGTCCTAAAACAAGAGGCGATGTGATAAAAGCAGGCAGAGAACTTGTTGCAAGTAAAGGATTGTTTATAACAAAGAAAAGATATGCAGTGCTATATTTTGACAAGGAAGGTCAGAGGACAGATACGGGCGGTGATCCCGGTAAAATGAAAGCAATGGGCCTTGACTTGAAAAGATCTGATACTCCGGTATTCGTGCAAAACTTCTTGAGTGAACTTCTAATGATGGTGCTAACAAATAAAACTGAGGATGACGTCCTACAAAGAGTGTCCGACTTCCGTGCTGAATTCAAAGCCAGACCAGGATGGGAGAAAGGATCTCCAAAAAGAGCAAACAATGTAACTGAGTATCTTGCAAAAGAAACAAAACAGGGCAGAGCTAATATGCCAGGACACGTACGAGCAAGTATCAACTGGAATAGATGTAGAGAGATGTACAGTGACGCATACTCCATGCCGATATCGGATGGTGCAAAAGTGATTGTGTGCAAACTAAAACACAATCCCTTGGGCTATACTAGTATTGCCTATCCTGTGGATGAAATGCGTATACCCGAATGGTTCAAAGAACTGCCTTTCGATAGTGAAGCAATGGAGGCCACGATACTAGATCAAAAGATAGACAATCTTATTGGTGTGTTGAATTGGGATATCAAGAGCACAGAGACCACAAATACGTTTAACAAACTATTTCAATTTTAAATAATGTTATGTTAAGCATTCAAGAAATCAAACTGACTATCGAGACATTAAAAAAATTTAAAGCAAAAGACTATGAAGAATTTTTCAAAGTTTACTTGGAAAAGTTAGAAGACTTGGCACTAAAAGTTGACGCATACAACGATCAACAGATACAACAATTGGACAAAACGACAGACTGGTACTTGGCGGATCTCGAATGGAGACATCAAAGACGGGCCTCAGTGTATGATCCGTTGCTTGATAAACTAGTGCAAACAAAAATCAATCAGTTTACAAGGATGGGCACCGACGCAAAGAAATTTAACAGTTTAGAAATTGGCCCTGGTTATGGAAGATTTTCAAGAATGTTTTTATCATGGAGGCTTAATTTTTATCTTGATCTTTTACCTCAGTGCGAATCTAAGATTAAAAAACTTTTCCATCCACCACAATACAAGTATATTAGATTCTACACCACAGACAGAACAACCTGTAGAGATATACCTACTAACAGTTGTAATTTTGTTTTTTCGTGGGACACTTTTACTTTTTTCACACAAATACACATTGAAAGATATCTTAGAGATATACACAGAGTTATTTTACCTGGTGGTTATTGTTTTATTCATTACGCAGATTGCCAGTTTGATTTTGATCTACACGAGGCAAAAAGGGGTTATTGGAACTTTAACACCAAGACTGTGATGCAAAAACTTGTAACCAAGTCAGGATACAAGGTGATCGAAATGGGTCAGTTCAGGCCTGGTGCAAATTTTGTTATCTTTCAAAAGCCTGGTAATATGAATCCTATTGTTTATAGGGCAATGGAAATACCTGTAAAAAAATAATAAACTAGTTGGCATTGATCTAAATATTTGTTATAATAGATTATTATGATAGATATCTTGAAAGACATTGTCAAGCACACGCATGGACTTGGATTCCTTGATCTCGTAAAGATCACTGGTACCAGTGATTCGACTGCAATAGATTCTATGGCAGAAGACAGATCAGTTATCTTGCAAGGATCTTTTCACAAACCACAAACAGGAATGATTGGCACGTTTGGTATGCCTCAGTTGAATAAACTAGATATTCACTTGAAGTGTCCTGAATACAAAGACAAAGCCAATATATCTGTAATCACAGGCACAAGAAATGGTGCCGAAACACCAACAGGTATTCATTTCGAAAATGAAAAAGGTGATTTTAAAAATGATTATAGGTTCATGAATGCAGAAATTATCAACGAAAAACTTAAAACTGTAAAATTTAAAGGTGTTAAGTGGGACGTTGAAATTGAACCAACAGTGGCAAGTGTACAAAGATTTAACTTTCAATCAGTGGCAAACACAGAACACAATTCTTTTGTGGTAAGAACAGAAGAAGGCAACCTGATATTCACATTTGGTGATCAATCATCACATGGTGGAGAATTTGTTTTTGCAACAGACGTGAAAGGAACTCTAAATAAAGGATGGAGTTGGCCGGTAGCACAGGTATTACAGATATTGAAACTTTCAGATTCAGCAAAAGTAACTTTGCACTTTTCAAATGAAGGAGCAATGATGGTTACAGTTGATTCTGGACTAGGCAAGTATCAGTATATTATTCCAGCTCAGGCGCAATAATGGCAGACAAAAATAAAAGGCAAGAACATTTAGGTCAGTACAACAGAGACTTTGCGGTGTTCTTGCCGGCTATTTCAAACTTTTACAATACTTTCATAAGCAGACAACGTGTTACCAAGGGACAACACATACCAGCAGAAAGAATACCAAAAGGATTAGACAGTGGCGTAGAAGGATTAAACTTCATAAATCCTGATGAAGGATATTTTACATATCCAACTGCACTGTATTCGGCTGGACACGCCTGTTTGGATATGGAGAAGACGCCAGATAGAGATTCAATGTGTGTCAACAGAGATAGAAAATTTAGCACAATAGTTGGAGACAGTGGAGGATATCAAATTGGAAAAGGTGTTATAAAATTTGATTGGAAGGACTTCGAAGGAAACAAAGCAAACAAAGTAAGATCAGATATACTAAATTGGCTTGAACTAACAAGTGACTGGGCTATGACTTTAGATGTACCTACATGGGCCGCAGATGATTTGAATTCACCGAAAACAGGATTAAAAAGTTTTCAAGACACACTAGACGGAACAATTTACAACAACAAATTTTTTCAAAAGAATAGACTAGGGCAAACAAAATTATTAAACGTGTTGCAGGGAGATGATTGGGAGACAGCACAAATTTGGTATGACAAAGTAAAAGACTTTGAGTTTGAAGGCTGGGCCATGGGAGGAATCAATATGTGCGATATGGAAGTTATGCTACGTAGGTTGATCATCATGAGAGATGAAAAGAAACTAGATGGTAAAGATTGGATGCACGTACTAGGCACATCACAACTGGATTGGGCTTGTTTCTTGACACAGGTACAGAGGCAGGTAAGAAAACATATCAATGATAAATTTACTATTAGCTTTGACAGTGCGTCAGCGTTTTTATCAACTGCTAATGGTTTAGTTTATACACACAACTTGTTTACTCCAAAACGTTGGAGTTATATCATGGAGAAGGCTCCTGATGACAAAAATTTAAAAGGCTCAACTATCCCTTTTCCGTTTAAGAGCGCCATTGGTGATAGATTAACAATGGGAGATGTTTGTGCATACGGTCAAGGCGACCTAAATAAAAACAACAAAGAAGGCAAAACAAGTTGGGATAGTTTCAGTTATTGCTTAATGATGGCTCACAATGTTTATAACCATATAAGAGCAGTGCAAATTGCAAATGACATGAATGATATAGAAATGGTAAAACATCAACCAGATGTAAAACATTGGAGAAAAACAAAAGATTCTGACTCGACAGATGAGTTCAGTGACTTTGTTCCTAGGAACATATTGTACTTTAACACACTTGTAGAACAAGTTTTTACCAGTGAAAGACCAATGGAGCTGATCGATAGAGCTAGTGGCTTTCTTGCAGATATAAGAGGCACTAGATGGGCGAGAGCAACAGGCGGTGGCAAAGGTAAAAACAACTTCTCAAGTTTATTTGAATAGGAGGAGACATGGCAAAAAACAAAGATAAAAAATTTAAGAAGCTACTTGAAACAAAAAAATACTTAGATCGTAAAGTAGCAGAACTTACCAAAGATCGTAAGAAAGATCGAAGTTGGGATATGAAAGCAACTTTGGTAAGACTCAAAAAACAAAAATTAAAAATAAAAGAAGAATTAGCGAGAATAACTGACAAATTTAACAGTTTAACCAAACTGAAGTAAATTGACAGAAGCTATTTTTGTGTTATAATTTTATGATGTTAAGAGACTACTCTACAGGCTACAAAGACGATGTGAAAGTGTTTTCAGGACTTGAGGTTGAACACACTCCTGCTTTTGGTAAACAAACACTGTTCCTTGCAAGAAATGATTTGACATTTGATCAAATACAAGAACTAGCAGTAATGGCAGATGCCGAAGCAATATACTATGGAGCAAATAGAACATATATGCACAACCACGCCATGCAATTGGCACAGGTGCATCAATTACTGGACAGAGGATACTGGGTGACTGTTGATTATCCATATGAACTACACAGGCTTGTAGCAAAAAAATTTAGCACGTGTTGGAGAAAAGATAGATTTATTCCTTTCTGCTCAATAATATTTCCACACACCGAAGAAGATAACAATCTATGTTTTAAAGTAGATGATGAAGATTTTAATAAAACTAACAAGGGTGTTTGGACAATGAGCATGAACGATTTCAAAGACAATGCTGGTTTTACTAAATGGGACCAATATAAAAAAGATGAACCAATAGGAGATGAGAAAATATGGCCAGTGAAACAGAAAGCGTGATTGATCAGATGTATAACATACCTGAACAACAACATGAACAAGCAATAAAAGAAAAGGCCGGCAAGGCTTCAAAAATGATATGGGTAACTTTCCAAAAAGAAGGAATGCACAAATACCCGGCGGCATTGGATGATCCAAAGTTAAAGACCGGTGATGAATATGATGTTTCATTTCTTGGCTATCCACACAGACATATATTCCATTTTAAGGTTGCCATAGAAGTGTTCCACGATGATAGAGATATTGAATTTATACAATTTAAAAGATGGCTGTTGAACTTATACAAAGAAGGCACTATACAGAGTGATTTTAAAAGCTGTGAAATGATGAGTGATGACTTATACGTAGCAATAGCAAAAAGATACCCAGGAAGAAAAATTGAGATAGATGTTTCTGAAGATGGCGAGAACGGATCGAAAGCAGTATATGAAAGAGCTTAGAATAAAAGAAAGTAGAGCAACGACCAGAAAAGGTTATCTGCCTATAGGTGGAGGAGCTCTTAATGCCTCTTATACATTTGTGGACGCAGTTGCAAACATTTGTAGCACAATGGGAAATATGGGACTAGTGTATGGCAAAGATTATTTTTGGGCATATCATGGCTATGATGACAACTTAAAAGATTGTGTTGTAATAATGGTTAAGGAAGAAAAGTATAGCACAGCATTACATTTAAAATTAAAAAACAATCACAAGATTAAGCATACAACAGATGGTGATGCAATATTAACAAAGGAGGCAGTATAATGCAAGGAATGACATTACCTAAGGTTACATTTAAAGTAAGGATTGGAGACGTGGCTCCAGAAGGCCCTGGATGTCCAATTGGAGGCTCATGGAAGGACATGACCACAGACGATTATTTCAAAGGCAAAAGGGTAGTGCTTTTTAGTTTGCCAGGAGCATTTACACCAACTTGCAGTTCGAAACAACTGCCAGGTTTTGAATACAACTATGAAAAAATAAAAGACATGGGTGTAGACGAAATATATTGCATGAGTGTAAATGATTCTTTTGTAATGAACGCTTGGGCTGAAAGAATGAATATTTGCAATGTGAAGGTTATACCAGATGGATCAGGAAACATGACTAGATTTCTTGGAATGCTGATAGGAAAAAACCATTTAGGTTTTGGAAACAGAAGCTGGAGATTCATGGCAGTGGTGAATGATGGAGTAGTGGAGAAGTGGTGGCAAGAGCCAGGCATAAACAATGATGGAGACGATAGCGATCCCTACATTGAATCTACGCCAGAAAAAATGATGGAGTACCTAGGACAAAAATAATGTACAAGCCTTTGCCAGATGGACTAACAATTAAAAATTCAAATGTGCAAGGCCTTGGATTATTTGCAACAAAACAGTTTGACGCAGATGTAGTACTAGGAATAGTTCATATTTTGAATAAAAATTTTCCGCATGGAAGTATTAGAACTGCCTTAGGAGCATTTTATAATCATAGTGAAAATCCAAATTGCAAAAACGTGGCAGGCTTTTGGCACCAAATACCAGTGAAATATTTGGTAACTTTAAGACAAATAAAACCAGGAGAGGAACTTACCGCACAATATACTTTGTATGATGACTTTAATGACAAGCAAGATTAATTGTGCTATAATTTAGTATGAAAATATTTTACATGGGCTTGGAGCCTTACGAAGGAAGATACACACTACAATTACAAGATTGGACTGAACGTGTGTTCAAAAAGCGAGGTATAGAATATAAAGTGGTGCCCGGTACAACAATAGATGATTCGAAGGCTATTGTGACAGGACAGGTTCTTGACGCACATGGTAGAAGTTATTTTGGAATGAGCCAGATGATGAACTTGGTACAAA
>MDSZ01260423.1_pt1 | contig 12397 bp, 10 predicted proteins | sample 811201 | NCBI WGS metagenome assembly MDSZ01 (sample SAMN05326647, study PRJNA326480) | marine metagenome | isolation source: seawater | place: Indian Ocean: North | collected 2010
TCGTTAGTCTTTCTATTTCAATAATAATGCTATCTATGGCTGGCATACCTCCTTTCATAGGGTTTTTTGGAAAGTTTTATGTTTTCATTGCTGCAATTGAACAAGAGTTATATGTACTTTCAGTTCTTGGCGTATTAGCTAGCGTTATTTCTGCATTTTATTATCTAAGAATTATTAAGATTATGTATTTTGATGAAAGTATAAATGAGGGAATAATTAATTTTAAAATTTCTTTTCAATCAAAAATAATTTTGTCTTTAAGTTTATTTCTAATTATTTGTTTTATATTTTACCCATCTTTATTGATTAATATATCAGCAAGATTGATCATTTGATTAATGTCATTAGATAAAATTAAAATTTTATTAGATAAAAATAATTTTGATTTTTATTTTATTGAATCTGTAGATACTACAATGTCAGAAGTTAAAAAACTTATTTCAAATAGAAATATATGTTTGATGGCAAATGAACAAAAAAAAGGATTTGGAAGACGTGGAACAATCTGGCAAAGCCCAAAAGGCAATGTATATATATCTATATTAACAAAAAATTTACTTCCAATAGAAAGTCATTTTTTGAACAACGCTTTTATAACTAATACAATTTGTTCTGTTATTGAAAAAAACTCTAATATTAGAGCTCAAATTAAATGGCCAAATGATATATTAATTAACAATGAAAAAATTTCTGGAATTATCTCAGAAATATTTGATTATGGTAAAAATAAATATATAAATACTGGCTTTGGAATTAATATATTATCCTCACCAAAAATAGAAAAATACCCTACGACCAATCTAAATAAATATAATAAAGAAATTAATAATTTCAATTTTGTGTATCAATTAATGGAAGAGTATTTTAATAATTTAAAGCAATTGCAAAACGATCATGAAATAATTATGAAAGATTATAAAAATAGATTATTATATTTAGGTTCTAATATTAAGTTAAAAATTGATGAAAAAAAGATCAAGTACGGAATTTTTCATAATTTAAATTCAGATGGTTCAATCATTATAAAAGATAAAGATAATTTTGAAAATATCTATAACGCTAGAATAATTATATGATCGTTATTGACGTAGGTAATTCCAATATTGTTTTTGGATTATATTCAAAAGATAAATTAATTAAAGTTTTAAGGCTCAAAACTGAAAAAAAAATAAACAAAAAAAATAAAATATTAGAAAATTTTTTTAGTTCAAAAAAAAATTTATTAAACAACATTGAAAATAAATATTGTATACTATCCTCTGTTGTTCCTTCTCTTAATGAAATTTTTAAGAAGTATTTTCACAAAAATAAATTCAAATTTTATATTATTAATCCCAAAAAAATTCCATTTAAAGGAAAAATTAAATATAATTTAAATCAAATTGGATCAGATAGGATAGCTAATTATGCATATGCTTTTAAAAACAATATAAAGAACTGTATTATAATCGATTTTGGTACTGCTACAACCTTTGACGTTATTAAAAACAAAAATTATTCTGGAGGTCTAATTTTTCCAGGTATAAACCTTTCTATGGATACTCTTATTAAAAATGCTGAATTAATAAAACATACTAAAATTTCTAAATCAAATCAGATAGTTAATAATAACACATCTGCATCTATAAAATCAGGCTTCTATTTTGGATATTTGCACGCAATAAATGGTTTATTGCATCAAATAATTAGAGAAAATAAATTTAATCCAAAAATTTATCTTACTGGAGGTTTGGGAAGAATATTTAAAGATAAAATTAATTTTAATCCTATATATATAGAATATTTAACCATTGAAGGAATTAGAATAATTGGAAAGCAAATTTATAATGAAAAATAATAATGCATTAAGTGATATTCAAGAAGGTCTTCATTTTTTATCATTAGGTGGAATTGGTGAGATTGGTGCTAATTGTTACTTATATGGATGTGATGGTAAATGGATCATGATAGACTTAGGGTTATCATTTGCTGATGAAAAGTTCCCTGGAGTTGATTTGTTACTTCCAAAGATAGATCATATTGAGAGTTTACAAGATAATCTAGAAGCAATAATAATAAGTCACGGACATGAAGATCATGCCGGAGCTGTTGCTTTTTTAGCTAGTAAAATTAAATGTCCTGTTTATGCAACAAAATTTGCGATGTTACTTATTGAAAATAGACTAAAAGAATTTAATAAAGTCGAAGGTTTTTCTTTAAATGAAATTGATCTAAACAAAAAACTTTCATTAAAAAACTTTACTCTTGATTTTATTCCTACAACACATTCTATACCTGAGCCAAGTGCAATTATAATTTCTACAAATTATGGTTCATTACTTCATACTGCAGATTGGAAAATAGATCATTCTCCAACTTTAGGTGACTCTTTTTCCAAAAAAAAATTTGAAGATATTGGAAGCAATGGTTTACTTGCATTAATCGGAGATTCAACAAATGCAAATGTTCCTGGTTCATCAAAATCAGAAAATGATGTTAAAGAAGAATTAAAAAACGTGTTCTCTAGATTTTCAAATAGAATTGTAGTCACTTGTTTTTCATCAAATATCGCTAGAATGAAAAATATTATTTATGCGGCAAAAAAAAATAAAAGAAAAGTAGCTTTAGTAGGAAGAAGCATGAAAAAAAATATTGAGATAGCAAAAAGATGCGGTTATTTTGATGATAATGATGTGTTTATAAATGAAGATGAAGCTTCATATATACCTAGAGAAAATTTAGTTATAATCTGTACTGGAAGTCAGGGCGAAAAAAGATCTGCTCTTTATAGAATTGCATATAATTCTCACCAACATTTACATTTGGAGTCAGAGGATGTTGTAATATTTAGCTCACGTGACATTCCAGGAAATGAGAAATCTATAAACAACTTAAAAAATTTATTAATTAGGCAAAGAGTTGAAATAGTAACTGCAGATGATGATTTAGTTCATGTATCAGGACATGGGTATGCTGAAGAAATTAAACAGATGTACAATTGGACTAAGCCATATATTTCAATACCTGTTCATGGTGAACCAATGCACCTAGAGGCACACAAACAGTTATCTAATTCATCACAAGTACCATTTACAAAGATTTTAGAGAATGGAAAGTGTCTCAAAATTGCCCCAGGTGAACCAAAGATTGTTGATAATTTTGTTACTGGAAAGTTAATTGTTGAGGGTAAGAATATATATGATGCAGAATCTACCTTCATTAAGGAGAGAAGAAAATATTCTTTTGAAGGTTTGGCATTAATTTCATTAATCATAGATCAAAAAGACAACTCAATTAATAAAAACATTAAAATTACTTTTAAAGGTTTGCCAGAAATTGATGAAAACGAAATAATAAACAATTTTAAAATAATATTTATAGAAAATTATGTTAAACTAAATTTTTCTCAAAAATCATCCGATCAAATAGTATCAGATTTAATAAAAAACAATTTAAGAAAAATTATGAAAAATTCATTCCAAAAAAAACCTGAGATTGAAGTACATTTAATAAGATCATAATGGCAATATTTACTCATGTTTTAATATTTATTTTAATATGGTGGATTCTATTTTTTATTATACTGCCACTTAACATAAATGTCCCAAATGAGTCTAAGCCCGGACATGCAAAGAGCGCACCAACTAGACCGTTTTTGTTAATTAAATTCTTACTGACCTCTTTGATATCCAGTATTATCTTATTTTTTTTGATTTTCTTTGGTTTTGATTTATCAACTATATTTAATAAATGAAATATTCTAATTTTTTTCTTCCTACTTTAAAGGATTATCCATCAGATGCTGAAATAATTTCACATAAATTAATGATAAGGGCTGGAATGATAAAACAGTCTAGTGCAGGTATTTATTCATGGTTACCATTAGGCTTAATAGTTTTAAAAAAAATTGAACAGATCGTAAGAGAAGAACAAAATAATGCAGGAGCAATAGAGCTTCTTATGCCTACTATACAATCTTCTGACTTATGGGTTAAATCAGGTAGATATGATGATTATGGTAAAGAAATGTTAAGAATTAAAGACCGTAGTGGAAGAGAAATGCTTTATGGGCCAACTAATGAAGAATTAATTACTGATATTTTTCAATCACACATTAATTCTTATAAAGACTTACCTAAAAACTTGTATCATATTCAGTGGAAATTCAGAGATGAAGTAAGGCCAAGATTTGGAGTAATGAGAGGAAGAGAGTTTTTAATGAAAGATAATTATTCATTTGACTTAAATGAAAAGGAAGCAAAAAAGTCATATGATATTATGTTCAAGGCATATATCAAAACTTTCATTAGAATGGGATTAACACCAATTTCTCTAAGGGCAGAAACAGGACCAATTGGTGGCAATCTAAGCCATGAATTTCAAATTCTTGCAAAGACTGGTGAGAGTAAATTGTTTTATGATAAAAAATTAGAAAGTTTAAATCCAGAAAATTTAGATCCAAATGAGTTACAATCATTTTATGCTGCAGTAGATGATCAGCATGATGAAAAAAATTGCCCTATATCAAAAGAAGATTTAAAAATTTCTAAAGGAATTGAGGTCGGTCACATTTTTTATTTTGGTACAAAATATTCTGAAAAATTAAATGCTTTTGTACAAGATCAAAATGGAAAAAATATTCCAGTTCATATGGGTTCATATGGAATTGGTGTTTCAAGACTTGTAGGAGCTATAATTGAAGCATATCACGATGAAAAAGGTATAAAATGGCCTCTTTCTGTTGCACCCTTTAAAATATCTATTATTAATTTAATGCCTGACGATCAAGATTGTGCCACAAAAGCAATGGAATACTATGAATATTTTATGAAAAAGTGTGATGTAATTTTAGATGATAGGATATGTAGTATTGGCAAAAAATTATCAGACAATGAATTAATAGGAATACCATTACAAATTATTATTGGTAAAAGAGACTTGCAAAACTTAAAAGTAGAATTTAGAGATCGTCGAAATAATCAAATAGATAAAATTGAAATAGATCAATTAATTAATTTTATTGATAAAAAACTAGAATCTTAATGTATTCTAGGTCAGAAAGATTACTGATTATTAGATTTTTATTTTCAAAAAAATCTGATGGTTATGTATCAATTTTTTCTTGGTTTTCAATAATTGGAATAAGTTTAGGTGTTGCAGCAATTATTATAGTTATGTCTGTTATGAATGGTTTTAGAATAGATCTAACAAAAAGAATTATTGGTTTAAATTCACATTTGAATATTTATTCATTAAATGAGAAAATTAATAATTATGATTTAAAAAAAATTTTTTCAGATTTAGACAAATCTTCTTTTCTTAAATATTATAAAGCAATTGAAGGAAATGGACTAATAATTAAAAATAATAACTCTAGAGGTGTTTTAATAAAAGGTTATGATTTTTTTAACAATAATCACTATATATTAAATTCAATTATAAAAGGTTCAGTCATTAAGAATAATAAAAATGTTTTACTAATTGGTGACTCACTAGCGAGTGAAATGAATATTTCTGTTGGAGATAAAATAAAAATTGCAATACCTAAAACAGACAAAACATTGTTAGGAAATATTCCTAGATTTAAAACTTTAGAGGTAATAGGCATATTTGATCTTGGTTTATATGAATATGACTCAAGATTAATTTTTATACCGTCTGAGGTATCTAGAAAATTACTACTATATGATGATAATATTTATAACAAAATTGAATTTTATATAAATGATCCAAATAATATTGATCAATTTAAAAATGAAGTTCAAAATAATATTGATAAAAATGAATTAGATACTTTTTATGTTGTGTCATGGAAAGATGTTAACAAAACTTTAATTAATGCCCTAAAGGTAGAAAAAAATGTTATGTTCATTATACTTTCCCTTATTATTTTAGTAGCTTCACTAAATATTATCTCAGGTTTAATAATATTTGTTAAAGAAAAAAATAAGGATATTGGAATTCTAAAAACAATGGGAATGGAAAATTTCAGCATTGTAAAAATATTTTTTACAATAGGTGTTTCTATAGGATTAATAGGCTCTATATCCGGTATAGTTATTGGGGTAATATTCAGCATTAATATTCAATCAATTCAAATTTTTTTAGAAAATTTTTTAGATACTAAATTATTCTCTGAAGAGGTTTATTATTTATCATCTCTTCCATCAAAAGTAAGAATAAATGAAATTATAGCTGTTTTTATAACATCAATTTCAATATCAATATTATCTACAATTTTTCCAGCTTTAAGATCTGCGAATGTTGATCCAATAAAAAGTATTAGAAGTGAATAAACAAAAATACATAATTGAAATATCTGATTTAAATAAAAATTATCTATTAAAAAATAATGAAAAAATAAAAATTATAAAAAATTTAAATTTGAAGATAAAATATAATTCTAAAGTTTCTATTTTAGGACCATCTGGGTCTGGCAAAACAACATTACTGAATATTTTAGGTCTTTTAGACAAAGAATTTGATGGTAAATACTATTTAAAAAATCAAAATATTTTATCATTATCACAAAAACAAAAAAATAAATTAAGAGGCATATCTATTGGTTTTATTCATCAATTTTTTTATTTGATACCTGAATTATCAGCTATTGAAAATATAATGCTTCCAATATTAATTAATAAAAAAGAAAACAATGCTTATGATATTTCCAAAAAAACTATGATAGAATTTGGTTTAGGAGATAGAATAAATCATAAACCATTAAGTCTATCTGGTGGTGAACAACAACGTGTAGCTATTGCTAGATCTTTAGTAAATAATCCTGACATTATTTTAGCTGATGAAATGACCGGTAATCTTGATGAGGATACTGCCAACAACATTTTTAATTTTTTTATAGAATATATAAAGCAAAATAAGAAAACATTAGTATATGTTACTCATAATAAAAAATTTTCGTTATATGCAGATGAGGTTTATAATTTTAATAATAAAAAGCTTACACTAAAAGATGACTAAACCTTTCATACATCTTAGAACGCAGTCATCTTATTCTTTATCTGAAAGTTCATTAAAGATTAAAGATATTGTATTTCAAGCTAAAAAAAATAACATGCCAGCAATAGCAATCACTGATAATAATAATATGTTTGGCGCGTTTGAATTTGCACAAGAATGCATAAATAATAACTTACAGCCTATTATTGGTTCGTCTATAAATTTTGTTGAAATAAATAACCAAAATAATTTTTCTCAATTGACATTTTTGGTTAAAAATAACATTGGATATCAAAATTTACTTAAACTAAGTTCTATATCTCATATAAATAATAATAATGTTGTTGGAGTTAATTTAGAACAGGTTAAAAAATATTCCGAAGGGCTATACTGTTTTATTGGTGGTGAAAAGAATCCATTATTACAAATAAATTCTAAAAATAAAAAAAAAATTTATCAAACTATAGAAAATTTTAAAAAAATTTTTGATGATAATTTTATATTTGAAATACAGAGAATTAAAGATCAAGTAATAGATAATTTTGAAAGTGATTTTATTAGTTTAGCTAAAAAATATGACATAGCATTGATAGGTACAAATAATATAAAATTTAGTAATAAAGAGGATTTTTCAGCTCATGATGCTCTTTTATGCATTGCTCAAAAATCAACTATAAACAATTCACAAAGGATTAACTCAAATGAAAATATTTATTTCAAATCTACCGAAGAAATGAGCAAAATATTTAGAGATATACCCGAAATAATAGATAATAATTTAAATATTGCACTATCATGTAATTTTTTTCCTGAAGAGACAAAGCCTAAACTTCCAAGTTTTATTAATGAACTTAATTTGTCTGAAAATGATTATTTAACAAACTTTTCAAAAAAAGGATTAGAAAATAAATTACAAAAATTAAATATCAAATCAACTCAAGATTACTTTAATAGACTTGATTATGAAATAGAAATTATAACAAGAATGGGTTTTGCTGGATATTTTCTAATAGTAGCAGATTTTGTAAATTGGGCAAAAAATAATCTTATACCTGTGGGTCCTGGAAGGGGATCAGGTGCGGGAAGTGTTGTTGCTTGGTCTCTTGGTATTACTGATTTGGATCCATTAGAGTACAATTTGCTTTTTGAAAGATTTTTAAATCCTGAAAGGGTATCAATGCCAGATTTTGATATAGATTTTTGTCAGAATAGAAGAGATGAGGTAATTGACTATGTTAGAAATAAATATGGAAGTGATTGTGTTGCTCATATCATAACTTTTGGAACATTAGCTTCTAGAGCAGCAATCAGAGATATTGGAAGAGTATTAGAAGTTCCATATGGCGAAGTTGATTCCTTTGCTAAATTAATTCCTTTTAATCCATCAAATCCATTAACATTAAGTGAGTCAATTAAGTCTGAGAGATCTCTTCAAGATATTATTAAAGGTGATGAACGAATTTCAAATGTAGTTGATATAAGCTTAAAATTAGAAGGTTCTCACAGACATGCTTCTACACATGCTGCAGGAGTTGTTATTGGACATGAAAATATTTCAAACGTAGTTCCTCTTTATAAAGATCAAAATACAAATACTAATGCTACTCAGTTTTCAATGAAATATGTTGAAAAAGCAGGTTTAATAAAATTTGATTTTTTGGGCCTTACCACACTGTCAATCATAAATGATTGCGTAAAACTTATTAAAATTGACAATCCAAATTTTATTTTAGAACAAATACCTTTGAATGATATTAAAACTTATAATCAATTAAGCAAAGGTGAAACTGTAGGTATTTTTCAATTAGAAAGTTCAGGAATGGGAAGTGTACTTAGACAACTTCAACCTGATAAATTTGAAGAAATAATTGCTGTAGTAGCATTATTTAGACCTGGACCCATGGATAATATTCCATCATTTTGTAATAGAAAACATGGCAGAGAAGAAATTGATTATATTCATCCAATGATTAAAGAAGTTTTAAAGGAAACTTATGGAATTATTGTTTATCAAGAACAAGTAATGATGATTGCTCAAGTTCTCTCAAACTATAGTTTAGGAGAAGCTGATTTATTAAGAAGAGCAATGGGTAAAAAAATACAAAAAGAAATGGATCTTCAAAAAAATAGATTTATTGAAGGAGCAGTTTCAAATAATATTGATAAGAAAGAAGCATCAAAAATATTTGATTTAGTAGATAAGTTTGCTGGTTATGGTTTCAATAAAAGTCATGCAGCTGGCTATGCTTTAGTAGCATACCAAACTGCTTATTTAAAAGCAAATTTTCCTCATGAATTTATAACTGCTACACTTAATTATTCTATTGATAGAACTGATAAAATAATTTCCTTAAAAAGTGAGTTGGAAAGATTAAATATTAAGTTTTTAAAACCTGATATTAATAACTCAGAGGAAAAGTTTACAATTGAGTTTGATAATAAAGATAATAAATCAATTAGATTTGGACTTGCTGCTATAAAAGGAGTTGGATTTAAATCTATATCAAGTGTAATAAAAGAAAGAAAAAAAAATAAGTTTACTAGTATTATAGACTTTTTAAAAAGAGTTAAAAACGAAGTTATAAATAAAAGACAATTAGAAAAACTCATTCAAGCAGGAGCATTTGACTGCATTGAACAAGATAGATCAAAATTATTCAATAATGTTTCTAGATTTGTTGACTTATTTGGTGGTGATAAATTTAATAATCAAAACTTGCTTTTTGATGACCAAGAAATTGACTTTTCTGATAAAAATTTATTTAATCAAAAAAATATTCAATGGAGTAATCCAATAAAACTAAAAAATGAACTAGAAGTAATAGGTTTTTATTTTTCAGATCATCCAATAAATGATTATCCTAAAGAATTTTTTACCATTAATAAAATATCCGATTACAATTCAGTTATATCTAATGAAAAAATAAGTTCTGCTAGATTATGTGGATCAGTTTTAGATATAAAAGAAAGGTCAAATAAGGATGGAAGAAAATATGCCTTTCTAATAATATCTGAATTAAATTTACAATTTGAATTATCAATTTTCAGTGAAAATTTAACATCATATAGATCATTACTTAAAGAAGGAAATGTTTTAGTTTTTGACGTAGATATATTAAGAGCAAATGACAACATTAGATGTGTAATAAAAAAAATTAAATCATTGGAAGATATTTTCGAAAGTACTAAAAAGAAAATAAATATATATACTTCAACTGATACTTTAGTTAAATACAAAGATGAGATTCTTGATCTAGGTAAAAAAAATGATCAAAGCATTGATATATTTATAAATATAGACAAACAGTTAGTTAGTTTTAAATTTCAAAATTACTATATCAAATCTTTTAAGAGCCTTAATAATTTAAAGAATTCAAAAATCATTGATTATTCATTAGAATTATCTTGAAATTTTAAATTAATGTAATAGTAAGCTTGATAAATAAACTAACACACAGAAAAAACCGGTGTTTTTTATTTCTGTGGAGGTACAACCGGAGGAAAAATGAATATACCTGAAGTTAAAATCGAAGATCTTCTTGAGTCTGGAGTGCATTTTGGTCACAATGTGAGAAGATGGAATCCAAAAATGAAAGAATATATTTTTGGAGTTAGAAACAATATACATATATTTGATTTAAGAATTACGATCGAATCATTAAATGCTGCCTTAAATAAAATTCATGAAACAGTAAGAAAATCAGGAAAGATACTTTTTGTTGGCACTAAGAAGCAATGTGCTGATCCAATTAAAGAACTAGCGCAAATTAACCAAGACTTTCATGTAACTAAAAGATGGCTTGGTGGAACTTTGACTAACTGGAAGACAATATCAAATTCTATTCAGCGTTTAGAAGAACTTGAAACTTTTGTAAACGACACAAATTTAGTTAAAAGTATTTCAAAAAAAGAATTACTTGATATCACAAGAGAAAAAGAAAAATTAGAATTAAATATTGGCGGAATTAGAAAATTAAAAGGAAAACCAGATTTAATAGTTATATTTGATGTTCTTAAAGATAAAATAGCTGTTTTGGAAGCTGCAAAATTAAATATCCCAGTAATTGGAATTGTTGATTCTAATTCAGATCCAGATCTTATTAATTATATTATACCAGGAAATGATGATGCATTGAGATCAATTAATATTTATAAAAAATACTTTAAGGAAACAATTGAGGATGCAATTCAGTATAAGGATATTAAAGATAAAGAAAATCCAGAAGAAAAAAAAGCAGAAAAAAAATAGGATAAATTTATGTCAGAAGTTAATTTGATCAAGGAGCTTAGAAATAAAACTGGTGCAGGTTTCTTAGACTGCAAAGTCGCTCTTAAAGAAAGTAAAAATGTTCTAGAAGATGCAATAGATTATTTGAGAAAAAAAGGTCTAGCAAAAGCTTCAAAAAAAACTAGTAGGGAAGCAAACGAAGGAGCAATAGGAGTATATAATAATAATGATTTTAGTATTTTCATTAAAGTAAGCAGTGAAACAGATTTTGCTGCTAAAAGTGAAACTTTTTTAAATTTTTTAGATGATTTGGGAAGTCATGCTTTATCTATTAATAACCTAGATAAATTAAATAAGGAATTGTTCTTAAATTCAGAGTACAAAAATTCCACTATTCAAAATTATTTTAATGAGATGATTGCAAAAATTGGAGAAAATTTAATCCTGAGTGATTTTATTGTAGTTTCTAAAAAAAATAATTACTCATCATTTTATATTCATAATAGTTATAGAAAAAATATAGGTAAAATAATTTCATTTATTGAATATAATTGCTCAAAAAACGATGATCAAGCTGAAACACTCTCAAAAAATATATGTATGCATATTGCCGCTATGAAGCCTGAGTCATTAGATGTTGATGATTTGGATGAAAATTTAGTATTAAATGAAAAAAATATCCAAAGAGAACTGATAATAAGTTCTGGTAAACCCTCAAACATTGTTGAAAAAATATTAGAAGGAAAAATGAAAAAATTTTTTTCTGAAGTAACACTTCTTAATCAGACTTTTATTTTAGATCAGGACAAAACTATAAAACAAATTCTTGAGGAAGCTGCATCTAACATTTCATATAAATTAAACTCTTTTAGATTATTAAACCTGTAATGATTAAAAATAGAATTCTTATTAAAATCTCTGGAGAGGCTTTAATGGGTAATTCAAATTATGGTATAGATGTTGCAACAATAAACGAAATTTCTAATGAAATTAAAAAAGTTTACAAAAAAAAATATCAAATTTGTTTGATAATAGGTGGTGGTAATATTTTTAGAGGCATTAAAGGTGCATCTGAAGGTATTGATAGATCTTCATCAGATTATATGGGTATGCTTGCAACTGTAATGAATGCCTTATCTCTTCAAAGTAGCTTAGAAAAAATTAATGTACCTACTAGAGTTCAATCAGCTATTTCAATGGCACAAATAGCAGAGTCATATATTAGAAGAA
>MDSZ01268689.1_pt1 | contig 12395 bp, 7 predicted proteins | sample 811201 | NCBI WGS metagenome assembly MDSZ01 (sample SAMN05326647, study PRJNA326480) | marine metagenome | isolation source: seawater | place: Indian Ocean: North | collected 2010
AGCCTGATTGAGATTTTGTCCGCCTTTTCCCATACCGATGGCCCGCAGCTGCCAGGTGGCTTCTTTTTCATTCAGGCTCAAGGGAATTTCTATGGGATCGGTATTGACCCGAAAGGACTTCTCGGTACTGCCTAAGAGGTATTCATAGACCGTTCCCGAAAAGCTGGTAATTCCGGTGACCACGGGGATTTCCACGGTTTTGTCCGCACTCTTCTGATTACTTGATCCTGGAAATTCATTGATCGCTTCTTCTTTGCCTGACTCATCTATCCTTTTGGTCTTGTAGAGAAATCCCGTCGCCCGCCTTCTGAAAGTGTTTGCTATCTCAAACTGGCTCAATCCGATCTGGTATACTTGGATACCGCTTTTGATTTCCCCATCCACCAATAAGTCGGAGGCCTTTGTCTCCTCGCTGATGCGGGCATCAGGAAAATTAGGATCCAATCCCTTAATCATTTCCCCTAAGAGTAGCCCAAGATTGGGATCGGACAGGAAGTAAGGATCCTTTTCAAAAGCCTGATCCACTTGTGACTTCCACTCTGGCCAATTGGGAAAAGATTCTACTTCCGCAAAAAACCGAGGTGCAAGTTCAGGCTCGAAAAATGGCCCTCCAAGACCCCAAAAAAGCAAGGTTTTGGCGGTGGTGCTTAAATCCAGTTTTTGCTGATTTGCATCAATCACTCCGGCTAAAAGGAGTCGATCTTGCCTATCTAGAAGATAAGCAAATGCAGATTCGGAGGGAAATTTCATCACCTTTCCGGATTTCTGCTCATTCAGCGGACTGGATTTGTCCCAAGACCAAAGGGAAGCTCCGGTCAAATCAGGGCTTTTTCCCTCTGGAAATTCTACAGTAACGCTGTAGGTCTCCAATCCTACCAAAGGATCTGGGTTTACAGGATCTTGGGGAAGGATGTCTTCTTCTGTATTGCAGGAAAGACAAAGGAGTGTGGCTAGAAAAATGTAGGAGAAAATTCTTTTTTTCATGATTTAAGAAGTTTAAAGAGGAATTAGGGTCTTATCTCCAAAGCAGATTGAGCCCAAAAGCAAACTGGAAGGTATCATCGGCGAAAATGGCCGGATGGGTGTATATTTCTTCATTCAGGGAAGTAATCTGCTTGCCGGTGACCAGATTGACTTCTATGTCGAAGGGCATTTTGCCATCGGTGAGCTGATAGGTTGGAATCAGGGTACCATAGCCCCAAGAAAAGCCGGCTCGATTACCGGTCACCCAGATATCCCCATCGGATTGAATACCCGAAGGACCTTTTTCGGTGAAATATCCAATCCTGAAGGCCAGTCTTTCGAAAAACCAAGCCTCGGCACCGACCCCAAAAGCGGTACTGAGTTCATGATCAGTGTTATTTTTGGGACCTCCAGGAAGGTAATCCTGAAATTGTAGGTCGAGTCGCAAGTCTATAGCCTTATCGGTCCCTTCGAAGTAGGCCTTATCTGCTGTCAGACCTAAATTTAGCGGAAGCTGAAAAGAGAAACCGGCACCCAACCTAAGAATGATGGGCAAATATCTGTCAGAAACCCAACTCTCGTATTCTTGATTGGTCTCTCCGTTAAAAAGGAAGTTGGAGAGGGATAAAGCTCCAAAAAACTGCTGGTCTTGTATTTTTTCGGACTTGAAAAATTCTACCGGTCTTTGATACTGAAGCCCCAAACTAGGTATAAAGTCGGAATTCGTCTTTTCTCCATTCACTGCATTTTCCTGCATCAAATTAGCACTCAAACCAACCTGAAGGCCTTCTACCACTTGGTATGATGCCAATAAAGAAATAGCATGTTGAGAAAAGAAATCCGTGTCGAAGGTTTCGCTACCAATAATGGTTGTCCATACTGGATCAGGATTTTGGTAGCTGAAATAAGAAATGCCTAAAGAGAATTTTTCTTTCAGCTTGAATGCTCCACCTACGAAATAGTACCTGGAATTTGGACGGTAGGAGTGTCCATTTGCGTAGTTGGCATATGCTTGAATCGGGGCCATGGAACTCCCGATAGCTGCAGGATTATAAAAGGAATTTTCGATTCCGGCTCTTGTCAGCGTGGTGAAACCCATCCCCTGGGCTCGGGCACTGGTGGATTGATTATTGTACAACCCAAAGTAGCCGGGAGGATAATAGTAGCTAGTTTGGGAAAAAACAGGACAGGACAAGAAAAACCCGAAGAGTAGAAAGAATAGCTTTTTCATAAGACAAGTAATTAGTGGTTTGCTTACTCATCGTGGGAAATTGAAAAAAGTCATCAAAGAATTTTATAAAAAAGTCATTGGTGTAGAGAGAACTCACTTTATCACCAATGACTTTTCTACGCTCTTAAGCTATGCATTCTTAGCCAGGATCTTTTAGCCGGATAACCACTTGAGCTTTTCCCACAAATTTAGATTTCACCTCTGCAGCAATTGCTCCACAATTTGGTGATCCAAGATTTACAGGTCGGCTTTCAGTTTTGAAGGCTACAATAAATGCTCGGTATTTTCCATCCTCTTCAGGTGTCTTATTTGCACTCCAAGAAGCTGTCTTGCCTAGAAAGTTTCCCCCTGGAGTGAGATCTATAATTTTTGCTGTGTAGGAAACTGCATTGGGCTCAGGTTCAACCAGAAACTGCAATCTTGACCCGCAGGTGTAGAATTTGTCCGTGTTGTTTTGGAAACTGGTAAGCGTAAGGTCTACTGTAATGATTTTGATGTTATCTGAATTGTCTATCTCAATATCCAGGCTCAGTTCCTCGTAAAGAAAATACTCCCCATCTACTGCTGATTTCTCATAAATTCTCGCCTTGACGGTCTCCCTTCCTTTTTCTGTGTCCTCATCTGTCACTAGATAATTGATGGCATTATCGTCATAGGTGGTAATGACTGTTCCATTTTCGGCAAACTTTACTAATCGTCCATGTTTCCCTTCAGTGGACCAAACGACCTTTTTCCCAGTAAAGTCAGCATCGCGTTGGTTGACTGGCTCGATGTAAAGTTTGGCTGTATTTATCTGATCCTCCTTGCCGGAAAGTACTAGACCTCCCGGTTTCAGGATATAGGTGCTCTTTTTCAGATTGAGGACAGTAGTGTCCCTCCCTATTAGCTGATTTTTGTAATAAGCCTCCACATAGACATATTCGAAGTTGTTTTCTTCAGGTAGATCTGAGGCGCTGGTCTCGGAATAATAAGTGATTTCTTTGTCCGAACTGTCAAATGACTTACCCTTGTTACCTTTTTTGTCCTGGATGTAGCCGTATTTTCCAGAAGTGCTCCATTTGAAATAGGGGAAATTATCGCCCCCTTCTTCTTCTAAATTTTTGATTTCGGCTTTGATTTCTTTGTTGCCACGACTGGAAACGGTGGCTTCGGCAGGAAGGAGGCTGACTTTGGCAGAGCGGGCTGTGACTGTCCATTCCTCAAACTGACGGGAATTTCTAAAATCTAGACCAATTCGAAGAAAATCTCCTGCTAAAAGCGCAGAATTCAATACTTTGAGCACTCTTCCTGCACTTTCAAAAACCTCATCATATTTACTGGCATCTACTTTGGGAAAATCCTTCACGTAGTTTTTTCCAAATTCGGTCATGATGTCAAAGCCTGTGAAAGCCATCTCCTTGAAAGTAGATTCAATTAGGCCTGTTTCCACTTTTTCTATTCCTTTTTTCAAGGCAGCAGCATATTGACCTTTTTTTATTTCATCATAAACATCGGGGCTAGCCTTTAAAAACACTTCAGTCTTTTCGATAAAAGCCTCAACTCTACCATTTTTAATATCAATCCCACCTTCTTTCAGATCTCCCTTGTACCCAAAAATCTCCATGATGAGCGGGAACATAAAATCGATGGCAAAAGTCTCCACTTCCAGCCGGGTCAATTTGAGGAACTCTGCTTCGGTTTTTGGATTGGTCGAGCTTATTCCTGGGCCTACGATATGCAGCTTATACTCAGCCTCACTTTCCTTATCTTCCAAAGGCAAGGATGCTGGACCACTTGTTTTCGCTGCTATTTCCGATTGTGTATTTTCCACCAGACTGCCCAGTATCCCTGTTAAAGAATTGGCAGCTGAGGCTGGGTCAATGGGAAAATCCTCTTTGGCTGGTGTACTGCCTCCTAAGTTGGTTATAAGAGTTGTTTTCACCCCGGATTCATCCTTTGAAGATACTTTATACAGGAAAGCATGCGCTCTTCTTCGATAGGAATTGGTGACGGAAATTTTTCCCAGGTCGCTTTCAAAAACCTGAATACCGCTTTTGATATCTGCCGCATCTACTTGAATATCGGATACTTTAGCTCGAATATCCAATTCATTGGGTTCTGGCATGATTTGCTTTAATACTTCCTTCAATGGCTCAACAAAAATCCCCTTGGAAAGTATGAGTGGATCTTGCTTCCATAATCCTTCAAATTCTTTTCTCCAGGAAACTGCGGGAGAAATTTCATCTATTTTGGCAAAGAAACTTGGGGCATTTTGTCCGGGAATTAACCATAAGCGGCTTCCTTGGTACAATAACACATCCGCTGTGGTCTGAGGAGATATTTTGTTTTGATCACTTGAAAGGTACCCCATCAGGACTATTTCCCCATTTTTGTCCAAAAGAAATGTAACACTGCCCTCGCCGGGAGTAGCAATAGCCTTTACTTTACCTTCATTTCCTACCGGAAACCTTTCACCAAATGAAAGCAATTCCGCCCCAGTTAGGTCCAAAGAGCTTCCCTCGGGCAAGACAATCTGTACATCCTGAGTCTCATAATTTCCGGCTGGGTTTTCTCCCACAGTAGGATCGGTAGGATTAGCAGGTTCGGTGTCTTCCTGACAAGAAATAGTCAAGGCTACCAGAAAGAATAAAAGTAACTTTTTCATAAGATAAGTAAGAAGTGGTTTACTTACTCATCGTAAGAGATTCAAAAAGTCATCAAGAATTCTAAGAATTAATTTTGAATTTCTTTTAAAAGTGCCTGAGCCTCTGGTCTATCAAGATTAGACAACATAAGTTTTGCTGGATCTAATTCTCCATTCTTCAGATAAATCAAGGCCAAATACCAACTCGCATCCTCCTTGAATTCAGAGGCGTTTTCATCTGCAACCTGCTTCAAGAGTTTCTGCGATAAATCATAGTTTCCCAATTCCAGATTAGCCATTGCCACAAAATAGATCAGCGTGTCATCTGCAAATTCCTCTTCAAGAAGAAGGTTCCATCGTGCCAAAGCTTCCTTATACTTTCCTTCTTTATAGTCTACCATCCCACGGTCAAATTCGTAGGAATCCGAGCCCGACATGGCAGTAATCAATCCAGGGTCTGTCTGGTAGTAGGCAGCGAAAAGCTTTTCATTTGGACTTTGGAATACGCTCTGAATACCCCACCAACTCACCAAAATCAGTATTAATGAAGCGGCTATTGCTAAAATCCAACGGGAAAGTGAAGCAGATTTGGTCGGCTTTTGGTTTACAATTTCTTCATGTATTTTTTCCAATTCTACTTTAAACAAATAGGCCTCCAAGTCATTTTTAAGAATTTTGACTTCCTGAATTTTCAAACTCCATTCTGGGTCTTCATTTTCTGAATGTTGAAACGCCAGTGATTGCTCTTTGGTAAGTTTTCCATCAAGCCATGCTTCAATCAGCTCGTACTCTGAAGGTGTGATTTTTAAATTATTTTCCATCAGGATTTGATAATTTTCCGGAGAGTTTCCATGCAGCGATACTTATTGTTTTTGGCCGTTTGAGCGGTCCAACCAAAGCTTTGGGCGAGGTCCTGAAGTGAAACTTTTTTAAAATAAAACAGCTTCAAGAGTTCCTTACAACTTTCTCCAAGCTGCAAAAAAGCCTTTTCCAGCTTTTGAAGCCTTTGATCTTGATCCTCACCTTCTTGATTATCTGAAATTTCCAACAAAGAAGCATTCAATGGCTGCTCAACTTTGTATTTCCTTGAGCGAAGGAAGTCTAGCCATTTGTTTTTTGAAACCTGGTAAAGAAAGCCTTGCAAGGCTGTATTATTTTTAGGAGAGAAGTCTCCAGCATTCACTTGTTGCCAAACCGACAAATATGCCTCCTGAAATATATCTTTAGCTTGATCCTCGTCTCCACTATTCTTTAAAATATAGTTTCTCACTTTGGGGAAAGTTTCCTTATATAAGGAAGACATTATTTTCCTGTTCTTCTCCCTGAGTCCTCTTACGAGTTCTTCTTGCGATAGCTGATGAATTGAATCTTTTGGCATACTAAGCTAGTTGCCAAAAAGATACAAGTAAATCTACTTTATCCCAAGAGCTTTTGGCCGGTTAAGTTCTATTAGAATTGATCAATGTCTTGATAATTATTGATATTTTTAGTTGTCAGGTTAACCATTAAAGCATTGTGTGCATTGGCAAAATTTGTATAGTTAGCTTGAGTGTAATCTGCGTTTCCGTTGAAAATAATTGCTGCTGCCATCCCATTAGCATTAAACATATATCCTGATCGGGTACCCGGTAGGGCTCCAAAAAAATATTTAGACTGATTAAAACTTGCTACGCCATTTGCAAAATTGGGATTAGGAGCCGAACCTTGGATAAATTGGTTATAAAATGCCGGCTGCAATAGATCAGGTCTTGACGGACTTCCATCGACTGCGGTTACGAATCTTAGTAAATCAGGAGCTGATGTAACCAATCCTCCATCACCGTCTCTCCTTTCTATATTGAAATTATATTCAAAGCCTTTTGTTCCACCTTGCCCATAATATACCGCCTCGTTAGGCAGCCTTCCCTGCGTGCCGTTTTTTCCATAAGCAGTTGAAGCCATTTTGAGAGGTCCCATAATTCTTTCCTTTACAAATTGAGAGAAGCTCTTTCCGGAAACTTCTTCTACGATTCTAGCTGCAACGAAATAGTTGGTATTGATATATAAATATTGAGTCCCAGGATCAAAAGTCAGGGATGCATTATCCATCATCCAATCGAAGAAGCCAGCGTTGGTTCTTTGTTGCTCATAATCAATTGCATCCCGATTTCCATTAACTACCCAGCCTCCGGTAGTCATTTGAAGAAGGTGTTTAACTGTGACTTGTTTCACTCGATTAGAATAGGGTTTACTGCCGAAGTTTGTTCCTAAAATTGCCCCTTCTCCAAACACTTTATCTTCTAGAGCGATTTTTCCATCTTGCACCAATAACATTATTGCTAATCCTGTAAAGGATTTGGATACACTTGCCACTCTCATTTGAGTTCCGATCTCCATAGGTTTATTTTGAGATTGATCGGCTAAACCATAAGCCTTTTGATATACAAGCTTTCCATTCTTAGAAATTGCCAAACTTGCCCCTGGGATATTATATTCAGAAAGGAAGTCCTCGATTTGAGAATCAATTTCAATTAAGTCTTTTTGACTGGGTATTGGCTGGGGTGTTGGTTCTGATTTTTCTGAGCATGCAATAGAAAAGATGAACAGAATGAATAGAAGAATTTGGGATGCATTTGAAGTTTCGGTTTTCATTTCTAGAAAGATTAGGTTCTTTCCTTCACATCGAGTTAACCTCTAATTTGTCATCAATTTTCCTTTAATTTCTTTCTCAAGATCCAAAAAATAGTCATAAAGATTAATCCTGAGCTAAAAAGTATAATCCACTTTTCTGATTTTGCTTCAATCTCCACCGGATCAGGATTACCCAAAATAATTAAACCTGTCCAAAAACTAGGATCTAATTCTCTTCCATTGGCTTGAGCTATATAATTCAATTTTGCTTCTCTTAGTGCTACATCCTTTGGCAACCCTTCTTCAAGAAAACTGTAAAAGTCATCTGCTATATCAACACTGGTCTTTTCGTCAATTTTGCCTAAGCCTATAAGCATGGATTGAGTCCCTGAATAATTAAATGCATGAGCTAAGGATATCATTCCCTCTCCTGCTGCATAAGTAGGCTTGCCAGATTCACAAGCAAGGAGCACTGCTAATTCCGAATTTAAATTCAACTCATATATTTCACTGGCAAAAAGCTCGTGAGGTTCTAGAGGATTCTCTGTTGACTTAGCAAAAACCAAATGTGTATCACTTGGATTGACATTGCTAGAAAAGGCATGGGTGCCAAGGTGAATAATTCGGGATTTTCCAGCTTCTTTCTTGAAGTTGCTAACAGTCGATTGACCTTCTAAATATGTTTTTGATTCAAATTTGGAGGAAATCTCTTCTACCAACCTTCGTGTAAATGGTTGTGGAATCAATTCCAGATAGTTTTTATCCACATACTGTTTATCAAAAAAAGCCGCTTGATAGGTTTTTTTCATTCCATCAAAGAACCCAGGTGCAAAAGCAGCTAATTGTGTCTGGTAAGATGTTCTTTTTTGCTTTTCCAGCAAAAGTAGACTGTATTGATATGAAAAGCTATGATCCTGGATCAAAGAGTACTTTACAAGTTCAGACCATTGGTTAACTGCTTGTTTACTGAGTGCATCAAAACTCAAATTAAATAATAAGCCTTCAGGGATGATTGTTATTCGATGAGTTTCTAGATGGGGTCTAATGGGTTCCCAAACTAATTGATAGATTTTGTGGAAAACTAAGGGCTGAAATTTATTTTTTGATGATTGATCAGCTAGTGTTTCCAGAATAGGTGAGAGCGATTTCGTATTTAAGGGTATTAGTTTTTTGTATTTTTCTTTTATCACCAAAACCATCCAGTCCTGACCTACCTGAAAGTAGCGAAGATAGGTCATACTTGGATCTAGACTGGAATAAACTCTCTTCAGCGCGCTTTCGCTTGTCTCAAAATGAAGCTGATAATATTTGGGATAATGTACTCTCAATGAATCAAGAAAATCTACCCATTCTTCTTTAGCTTTACTATAAGCTACCAGGTTTTTCCCTTCATCGAGAAAAGATTTTTTAAGTTGATCTTTTAGATTTTCTTCGCGCAGGAGAATTTTCGTAGGAATCCCTCCAAATTTTACTGATTGGTTTTTTTGAAGCCTAGAGCGAATTTGCCTATAGCGCGCATGCTCATGATATGTCAGTAATCGATCCAGATAGATTTCTTTTCCTGACACCTGATAAAGATCCAATTCGATTTGTTCCAAAAATTCAAAGTATTCCCGGTTTATATCAAGCTGAATACTGATGTCTGAAGGCTCGAAAAGAAAGTCTGATTGAGAGTCGATAATTTGAAGGCCCTCCAGAAGTTCTTTTTCAATAGATTTTAAAATTTCAGCACTTTTATTTTCTAACTTATATAGACTTCTATTTTTAATAAGGATGATCTTAGGTTTAAGAAATACGGCTTGGATTGAATCTTGAACACTATTCCTCCGATTTATTAGTCTATTCCATAATTCGAAAGTACTATTTGATACCCTTAATGCCTCCGAATATTGGCCTCCTAACTCGTGAATTGCTGCCTGATTTAAAGACTGATTAAAGTCCAAAAACAAATTGTCCGAATTAATTTCCTCGAGGTATTTCCTAGCCTTTTGCGAAAGGGAAATGGCCTCTGCAGTTTTCCTGTTTTCAGCTAAAAAACGTGAGAAATTTTTCAAAAAATCCAGATATATCACATCGTACTCCCCTTGAAGCTCTTCATCAAAAATCAATTTGGCCTGACGATATAAGGAATCTGCAACATCTTCATTTTGAAGAAAATCCTCCATCCTAGCTAAAGTATGAAGAGCATCTCCTTGCCAATATGAACTTTCTTGGTCAGTGTTTTGAAGTCTTCCTAGGCCATCTTCTAAGTACCTCTTAGAAATTTCAAGTTCTTGAATATCAAAGTAGATTTGGCCTAAAAGAATACGAGACTTGGTAGTAGCTAAGTCATTTTCTCCCAATTCCTCGATTTTTCTCCGAAAGGAAAATTCCAAAAGTTGCTTTGCCCGACTATAATGCCCCAATTGCTTGTAGAGTCCCGCAAGATTATCGAGGGAACTCAAATAGTCTTGAAGTACTTTTTGATATTCAATGGCATCTAGATTGGTAGCCATGTATTTTTCCCGAAAAAGGATTGTTTGATTCATCGACTTTTCTGCAGCATTGAAATCGCTTTGAGCCATTTGAACCCCTGCAAGATTATTCAGGATAATACTTTTTCGATAAAGCTGGTTCCTTGGGCTTGGTTCGAGTAGATCTATTGCCTTTAAAGTTTTTTCATAATAGTAGGCTGCAGAATCTAAGTTGGAAGTAAAATAGGCGATGTTTCCCAAGTAACTATTGGCGAAGTAAATATTTTCTGGATCTTTTTCGGAAAGGTTTAAACTGAGGACTTGGGTTAAATGCTTTTTGGCAGCCGAAAGATCCATGTTTTTTATTGCAAGCCCTCCTAAATTGAGGTAGAGATCAGCAAAAATTTGTGGCTTCGATCCTGACTCTTTTCTCGCCCAATCTAATGCAAGCAGTGTAACCTCATAGGCTTTACTAATATTTCCAGTATACTCATACCAGTTGGCAAGACTTTTAGCTAATTTCCTCTGAAAACTAGGTTCAATTGAGAGTTTTTTCCAGTTTTGGTAAGTAAAAAGGAGCTTTTTGTTACCATCACTTTCTGGTTGAATGGCCCTTACAACACGACCATATAACACCAAGTATTCAGGTAAACTGTCAAACTGCATGTTCCTTTCAAAATCCTGAATATAATTTTCAACAAGTTTTAAGGCTTCTTTTTGTGCCCCGTTTTCTAACAATGAGTCAATAATTCCATCAGCAGAACCCTTTTGACCAAATAGTTGAAACGACAAAAAGAAAAAAAGAATTACTAAGAGCCTTCGCATTTGAAATAATAAGTAGTAAATAATCAAACACTCATCGAATAAGTTAAAAAAAGTCATCGAAAAAAGGAATTGATTCCTTTCTTCAGATTCAATAATTAGCCCACTTCTTCAAGATTTATTTGTTAAAGTAAGGCAAGAGCATAATATAGGAAACTCAGATTTCGCTTAAAAAATCACAATCATTAGAAAAGGACCTTCGCAAAACCTAAAGGCCTCTTGGCTGTACCAACTTGCTAAAAAGTCTAATGATAATTTTAATGGCCTGAAGTATTTTACTCTATTAAATTACTTAAGAACTAAAATACAAAAAGCCCCACATTTCTGTGAGGCTAATGTACCAGGAGCGGGACTTGAACCCGCACGTCCAAAAGGACACAAGATTTTAAGTCTTGCGTGTCTACCAATTCCACCATCCCGGCATTACCTATAAAATTATAGGCTGTCTTTTGCTTGTTAAAGCTATGGCTTGAAACAACAAAGCCCTCTTTCAAGGGCTTGATCTGAGCGAGAGACGAGATTCGAACTCGCGACCCCGACCTTGGCAAGGTCGTGCTCTACCAACTGAGCTACTCTCGCTTATTTCAATATCCCAGATCTTTGTCTGAGCGAATTGTGGATGCAAAGGTAAGCTCCTCTTTGATTTTTACAATAATTCTGACTGGAATTTTTTTAATAATCTCAGGAATTTTAAGGATCACACTGATTTTCAGCAATTTTTAAAATTCATATGAGGCCAAGATTTTAACCATCTCAGCCACATTTTTCGCTCCCAGCTTTCGAAGAATATTCTTTCTGTGGGTTCCGACTGTATTGATAGAAATATTTAATTTCTCCCCAATATCCTTTGATTCCATTCCTTCCAGCATCAACTCAACCACCTCTTTTTCCTTCTTCGTCAACTTGACCTCCTTGTCATTTGGAGAATCTTTAGATACAATGATTCGGGTACCATCATCTTTAGTGTAAGAATAGTTCCAATCATAACCCTTGTATTTAGGTGGTGTCAACAGCTTGACGATAATATGTAAGTCCATGGCAAAATTGCCATCCTTATCAATCAAATAAGGTCTTACTTTGGCCATCATCCAAGATACTTCACCGGAGGTTCGATGAACCCAGCGCGTGATATAGGAAAATTCAAAAGAATGTCTCTCATTCAAACTTAAACTGTGAAAGGCATCGAAAACAATCTTTTGGAACTTAAACAGCTCCTCCCGATCATCAGGATGCACCATGGTAAAAGAAGTTTCCATCCCCTTTTTGCGGAACATCTCCTCCGGATACCCTGTAAGCTTTTCAACCTCCCCAGTAAAAAAGGCCAATTTTAGATTTCTATAATCAAAACAAGCTATCAAAAGCCCCTCGTTCATGCCAATACTTTGGCTTAATGCCTCGAGATTCTCTAATAGTCTTCTTTCGTTGGGATGAGCTTTAAACTCCTGCTCCGCCCAATTTTGGAAGAACTTAGTATACTTATCTTGTTTTTTAAGGTCCTTTAGTAACACCTTATCCATAGAACATCTCTCTTTTTGCAGTCAATATACTAAAAAACTGATTTTTAATTAGTCAAGAGTTTTCTTCACTTCATGCAACTTTAGCAGTGCTTCTATGGGAGAAATAGAATTTATATCTATTTGATCCAAAAGTTCTTTTGCCTCTTTGAATTTAGGATCCATCTCAAACATACTAA
>MDSZ01087956.1_pt1 | contig 12394 bp, 11 predicted proteins | sample 811201 | NCBI WGS metagenome assembly MDSZ01 (sample SAMN05326647, study PRJNA326480) | marine metagenome | isolation source: seawater | place: Indian Ocean: North | collected 2010
GATAATAATCTTTATAAAGAAACAGCAGAAAGGCTTTCAAAAGGCTTAGTTATAGGATGGTTTCAAGGCAAGATGGAATATGGACCAAGATCATTAGGTAATAGATCAATATTGGGAGATCCACGTATTAAAGATATGCAAAAAACTATGAACCTTAAAATAAAAAATAGAGAATCATTTCGTCCTTTTGCACCTGCAATATTAGATGAATTCAAGTCAGAGTATTTTAATCTTTCTAAAGAATCTCCATATATGTTATTTACAAGATATTTAGATAAAAAATTTCTAAATAACACTAACAATAATTCAGATAATTTATATAAAGGGTTAGAAAAAGTAAACCAAATAAGATCAACCCTTCCAGCAATAACTCATATTGATAATTCTTGTAGAGTTCAAACTGTTTCAAAGAAAAGAAATGAGAAATTCTATAGATTATTAACTTCTTTTTTTGAAATCACAGGATGTCCAGTACTAATAAATACATCTTTTAATGTAAGAGGTGAGCCAATAGTTTGTACTCCTGAAGATGCTTTTAAATGTTTTCTTTTTACAGAAATTGATATATTGGTATTGGGTAATTACTTGATTGAAAAAAAATCTATAGATCCAAAATTAAAAGATAAATTTATAAAACCATTCCTTATTGAGGATTAAAAGCCATGTCAATTATTACTAAATCAGAGCTTAGAAAATCAGGCTATATATTTTCTTTTATGATTTTTTTAATTTTTGTTTTATTACCACTGATTATTCATTCAAAAATGAATATGCCTCCATTAATACTTGGAATTTGTATTGTATTTATTTCATTCTCAAAACCAACTATCTTAAGAAAACCATACCTATTTTGGTTAAGTTTGGGAAACTTCTTGGGAGAATTTAATTCAAAAATTATTTTAGGCTTGTTTTTCTATTTATTTATTACACCATTTTCATTACTTCGTAATATTTTAAAGTTTTTAATCTTCAAAAAATATAATGAAAAAAGTTTTTATAAAATCAATAAGAACAATAGTAAATTTGAGGATCAGTTTTAATGAAATTTTTTGAAATAATCAAACAAGTATTTAAATATGCATTAGCACGAAAAAAATATTGGCTTTTCCCCTTTTCTATTATTTTGGTGGCATTAGCAATAGTGCTAGTTGGTTCTCAGGGTTCTGTTATCGCTCCATTTATTTATACTCTTTTTTAAAATGCCTGAAGACATAGTAAAAGATTTTTACAAAGACATTCCTTTTAATTTTATAGAGGATTCCAGCTTTTATAAAAAGACAATATTAGAATCAAATCAACTTTTAGATTATCTAGATTTAGACCTCTTACTGAGGAAAAGAAATTTTTTTAATCAAAAAAATGAAATTGAAAAAGTTATTGAATTTGGTTGCGGAACAGGTTGGCTAACTAATACTATTGGACATTATTACAATAAAAAAGTTACCGCAGTAGATTTTACTAAGAAAGCAATAAATATAGCTGAAGAAGTCAATAAAAAATTAGGATTGAATTCGGTTTTTCATAATAAAAATATTTTTGAATATGAAGATGTCAATAAATACGATTTAGTTATAAGCATGGGTGTTCTTCATCATACTTTTGATTGCAAAAAAGCTTTTGAAAAAATCATTAAATTCCTAAAGCCTGGAGGTTATGTATATGTTGGTTTATATCATTTTTACTCTAGAAAGCCAATGTTAAATCTTCTACAAGGCCATGCAAGATGGTTTGGAGATGATTATTCTTATGATTTATTCAAAAAGATGAATTACACGATGAGTAATGAACAACAAAATTATTCTTGGTTTAGAGATCAAGTTTTACATCCAAGAGAGACTCAACACACTTTAATAGAAATCTTGGATTGGCTAAATAATAATTCTTTAAAACTTGAATCAACAAGTATTAATAATTACAGAAATTTAAAAAAATTCACTAATAAAGATCTTGATAAGTTAGAAAAGAAGCTAGAAAATTCCTCTTTTAAGACGAATCAAATTAAATTTAAATTCAACCCAGGTTTCTTTACATTTTGTGCAAAAAATATCGCCTAAGATAAATTCTATAAATGATAATTTTAATTTCTTATTTTTATTCTTCGTAAATTTCTGATTCTCTTATAGATTTACAAACTACATAATTTCCTAGGGGAGTATGGTGACCTATCCACAAATCATCTTTGGAATAACCTGTATTTTTTTTACCAAATAAATAATCAAAGGTATCTATATATTTTATATTTGCATTATTTAATTTTTTAATTATTAATTCTCTTTCATCAAAAACAACTTTTGTTGGATTATCCGCATATGTTAAAAGCCATACAACATCAGGATCAAGTTTCTTTGATTCTTCAACTGACCAATCGATTATATCTGAAATTTTAGCAGGATTTTCTCCCTCCTCATATATTGAAGAGGTAATTCGCAAAAGACTTTCTTTATATATTTGCCTTAATGAATTAGTAATATTACCAATTATTGGAAATTCTCTTGGCATTTTACTTAAAAAAGTTATGTTGACTATCAATTTATCAAATAAATAAATTTCAGAATTTTGAGTAAATTTTGTATTGGGTGTATCTATTGAGGGAGGGGGAACAACTTTAATGGTGCCATTTTCAAATTGAGAGAAATAAGGTTTAACAAATCCAGATTTAATACTTAATCTATCTCTAGAGAAATCTCTACCAACTAATGTTTGAACAAGTAATCCAGAGGGTTTTATTAAAGGATAAAGTTTTTGGGCTCTTAAAATTGATTGAGCTGTTCCATATCCATTAACCCCTCCGTTAATGAATTTTCTAACTGTAAAACTATTTAAACAATATTGATAAGTATCTTTATCTGATACTTGGGCACCAAATGCAAAACTATCGCCTACATTCAAAATCAATTTCTTATTTTTTGAATTTATATTACTTTCTCTTAATCCATATAAATATGTATTAACAGTTATCCCATCCCAACCTTTTTGATTAATAATTATAGATAAATTATCTTTTGGAACATGACCTAGTAATTTGTCATGCTTGGCTATACCCAAATTTATACTATCTTGATATGGTTTTAAAGTGAAAATTTTTCCATCACATTCATTTTTTGCGCACTTATAAGCAAGTTTAATAGTTCTGAAGAATATTTCTCCAAATAAAATAAACAAAATAAAAAAAATAATATTTGAAAATACTATTTGAGATAAATTACCTTTATTTTTTTCAGATATCATAACTTATTTGAAATTTTAAAAAATTTAGCAACTTCTTTATTTTAGTATTCTAATAGATATTTTTATTTTCTATTTTGTAATATTAAAACCTTGTAATTTGATATTGATATTTAAAACTTAACTAAAAAATATAAAAAAAAATACTTAACTCAAATCAGAAATCTATAGGATATCTAATATAAATTTTATTATTAACCAAAAATAATAAAATCTGAAATTATCAATCTAAATTAGAAATATAATATAAGGAAAATTTATATTTTGGTTACTCTAAAAATAGAATTACTAAATACAGAAAAATCGCAAGTCAAAAAACTCCTTATTTGGATACATATCTTTTAGATTTTTAAATTCTGGCCATGCCGTTACTAGGATGGCATAATTAGATTCATCTAGAGAATCAGATAAATTTGAAGAATAATTTATTTCATAACTATATGAATTTCTAAAAGTATTCAAAGAAATAGGATCATATGCTATTAAATTTTTATATCCAAGTTTTAATAAGTCTTCAATTATTGAACATGCTGGGGAACTTCGAACATCATCAGAGCTAGGCTTGAATGATAATCCAAGAATTGTTATTTTTTCATTTTTTTGAACTTTCCTAGCAATAATTGTTGTTAAGAATTTATGGATTTTATTATTCACATTTATTACTTCTTTTAAAAGACTTGCATTATAACCATTTTGATCAGCAAGGCCAATCAGAGCTTGCGTATCTTTTGGGAGACAATATCCTCCAAAACCACAACCAGGAAAAACATAATTGCTCATAGATGCTGGGTTACCAGACCATCTTTTATCTTTGTGCAGGATTTCAAATGATTTCTTAATATCTATATCCTTCAAAGTTAACGCTATCATTTCCAACTCGTTTGAAAAACTTATTAGTGAAGCCAGTAGAGTATTTGAGGTATATTTTATAAATTCGGCAGTTTGTAAATTTACGTTAAAAATAGATGAATCAAAATTGGCGTAAATTTCATTTAATATTTTTTTACTTTCTTCATCTTCAGATCCAATGACAATTCTATCAGGATTAATAAAATCTACCCATGCAAATCCTTCTCTGAGGAATTCAGGATTATTACATAAACCAATATCTTGGCCTATTCTTAGTTTTCTTTTAGTGATTATAGTTTTTATAATCTCAGAACAAGTTGTTGGTGGTACTGTAGATTTTATACATATTGATAAAAATTGATTATTTATTTTGTTATCAAGAATATTGTTTATAGAATCTTTTATTTGAGAAAGATCAACCAAACCATTCTCATTGCATGGAGTTCCAACACAAATCATAACAACCTTAGAATTTTCTAAAGCCTTTTTTAAATTATTAGAAAGTTCAAAGTTCTTATTTTTTAAATTAATTTCTAATTTTTCTTTTAAAAAAGGTTCATGAAATGGTAATTTAGCTTCTCTTAAATTAGCTAATTTTAAACAATCTTTTTCTATCCCAAAAACTTTGAATCCCTTTTCTGAAAATCCCAGAGCAGTTGTTAAACCTACAAAACCAAGTCCAATAATAGTAATCAAAACATATCTCCAAAAGATAGGAATTTTAGAAACCTCTCAACACCTTCATCTACCTTTATTGAAGGATTGTAAAATAATTCTTTTCTAGCTAAAGAAATATTAGGGCATCTTCTATTCGGATTATTAGTCATATAGTTTGACTCTAAAGGCTTACTAAGAGAAAAACCTCTTGAGAAATTAAAAATTTGAATTCCTTTTTTTACATAAATTTCTGCAAGTTCTTTGATTGTGATTTCAGGCTTATCAATACCGATATTAAAAATTTCAAATTTCTTAAAAATTAAAGCTTTTAAATATCCAACAATCGCGTCAGATACATAACAAAAAGTTCTTGTTGGTGTACCATCAGAAAAGATCTTAATTTGTTGATTATTTATAATTGACAAAGCAAAATCAGCAGGGACTCTTTTATCATTTAATCTCATTCCAGGACCATAATTATTGAATGGCCTTACTAATGAAATCGGCATATTATATTTTTCAGAGTAAAGATAGCATAAAGTTTCACTGAATCTTTTTGCCTCGTCGTAACAAGCTCTGGGGCCAATGGTGGATACATTTCCCCAATAACTTTCACTAGTAGGTATAAATTTAGGATCTGGATCTCCATAGACTTCAGAACTAGAAAACATAAGAAATCCACTTATTTTTTTACTTTTATAGAAATCAAGTAACCTTCTTAATCCCCAAACATTTGCATCTAAAGTTTCTATTGGGAATTTTCTATAAAAAACAGGCGAAGCAATAGAGGCCATATGTAAAACATAATCAACATGATTTAAATTAGAAAAATCATTTAAATCATCAGAGATAATATCAAATTTCTTTATATCCAAGATATTTGGATTATCCAAAATTAATTCATCAAGCCATTTTGGTTTTTCAAGAATAAAGTTATCGAGGCCTATAATTTTTTTTATTCCAATTTCTTTTCTATAGTTAATAAAATAATTAATAAAATAATAACCTAAGAAACCTCCGCAACCCGTTATCAAGATTGTTGAATCTCTTAAAGCGCTTTTTTCATAGAAATCAGTATTTATGAATTCTAAATCCTCTTCTATTATTTCATTCAACATCTGGAACTGAAATTGATATTGTTATGTTTTTATTATTGCATAATTTCTTATTTTAATTTAACTTTTCAGTCAAATTAGAATAAGATTTATTATCATTTTTATTAATATTTTTTAAATTTAACTACAATTTTTCTTCACACTTCCTCCAGAGATTAATAGTATTTTTATATATTTTTATATTTTCTTGGTAACTATTATCTTTTATAATTTTATCTAAAATATTGATTCTTTTATCATTAATGTCTTGGGAATTTTCTTCATCAAAAGGATCCTTAAAAGAAATTAGATTATTTATTCCTTTTTGTGATTTAGAGTAAATAACAAATTTTTCTTTAACTATTGAATTTATATCAATACTTATCTTAAAAGGAGGCAAAATTTTTGATTCGAAATTAGCCTCCCATTTTGAATAAATTCCTTTTTTATTTTTTAAAATTTCTGAGGAGATTACATTTTCGTATCCAAGCGCAGAGAAAATAGCAATTAAATGAATTCCATAGAATCTTAATGGACCTCCTCCTAATAGATGATTAGCTTTCCAATTATTTAAATTATTTTTAAGGTGATGAGCTTGAAATGCCCAATCGCAAAATAAATAATCTGACTTATTATTTTTTATTTTTAATTTTAGATTCTTAAACCAATTTGTATAGAGAAATGAATATCCACATGTAAATAAAGTTTTTTTATGTATAAGTTTTTTTAAAAATTTATCAGCTTTTATTGGATTTATAGCAAGTGGCTTTTCTAAAATATATTTTTTTATATTATTTACTTTTAATAAATCATTAACTATCAAAGGTTGAGTTTCGGGATTACAAGCAATTACAACTGAATCAATAAAATTAATTATTTCGCTTAAATCATCGTACCAATTTATTCTTTCATAAAAAAAATTTAAATCCTCCCTATTAATCAATTTAGTTTTATATTTATTTGGCAAATAAATTTTATTATTTTCATTTTTTAAAATGGCTGGTAAATATCCATATAATCCGAAACCTGATCCGAAGATTAACCAGTTACATATATTCATTTAATAAATTTTCAATCCAATATGTTTATAATCTTTCCATTATAGCCTTTATTTCTAAGGAAGATTTTAATCTCACTACTTATATGCCATGCCAAATTTATTATTGCTTTACTATTTAAATTTTTTTCAAAAAATTCTAATTCATCAAGAATTGGAATTTTAGTTCCAGGTACATAATTTCCAATTTTCTGTGAACCAGATCGCTCATATACAGCAGAGATATGTTTTTCATTAATATCTAAAATTTTTATTAAAATAGCAGCTCTACCAGGAAAAGCCTTAGCAGGAATTGGTCCAATTTTCTCAACTATTTTAAGAATCTCAATTTTCTTTAAGGTTTTCCATTTTTCTAAAAATTTCTCCATTTTTTTAAATTCTCTAGAAAATAGTTCTTCCTTTTTTAAAATTTCTCTCATAGTAGATAAATCTTTTGTTTTTTTATTTTTTTCTAAAAAAACTCTTATATTCCCCCCATATCTTTGTGGGAATTGATAATTAGCTAATTGCATATCAAGTTTCTTAGAAATATTTCTGAATGAATTTAAGCCATAAGTTCTTGGATGCTCATGATAAAAAGTATCAAACTGATTTTTCTCTAAGATTGAACCTAAATAATGGTTTTCGATTATGATTGTAGTATCGTCATTAATTAATTTCTTCAAATTTGATAATAAGAGAGGAAGATTTTCAATGTGTGCAAAAACATTTGTAAAAGTTATAAAGTCAATTTTAGGATACTTTTTTAAAATTTTTTTAACCGTAATTAAATCAAAGAAATCATTAAAGATTTCATGACCTTTTTCTGCAGCTTCTTTACTCGCATCAGTTGGCTCAATACCAATTGTGATAGCACCATCATCTCTAAAAAAATTTAATAAAGAACCATCATTACATCCAATATCCAAAAAAACTTTATTTTCAATTGATCCCTTTTCTTTTACAATTGAATCTTTAAGATCCTTCATTCCATTTATTACGTCTTTTGTAAATCTGGCCCGATAATGGTAGGACTTAGGAAATAATTCAGATTTGTCAACTTGAAAAATCTGATGCGCAGTAAAACATTTATTACATAGTGCGACCTTTACTGGATATTTAATATTTTCTTTTTTTGAACCTATTTCTATTAGATCATCACATAATGGATGTTCTCCTAAATTTAGAACTTCATCAAGATTTGTATTGCCGCATACTTCACATGAATTTACAACTTTATAATTTTTCATAAAATTAATCACCCTAGCTAAAAATATATCATTTCAATTAACAGTAATTTAGTTTTTTAATGAAAGATTTTAAATATTTGTTTTCTAAAAGTTATTAAAATATTTTTTAAAAGGATCAATATTTTTATATAAATTTTTTATTAAAAAAAATTTATAATTTAAGAAATTAGGAATATGCTAGATTTAATAATTATTTATTAGATTAATAAAATATTAATGAAGTTGATCTCAGTAGTAACTCCTTGTTTTAATGAGGAAAAAAATATTTATTCTTGTTATGAAAGAGTAAAATTAGTTTTCGAAAAGTATAAAGGACAATATAAATATGAACACATAATATGTGATAATTCTTCAACTGATAAAACTTTGCAAATTCTTAAGGAAATAGCATCTAATGATAAAAATATTAAGTTGATAATAAATAGCAGAAACTATGGTGTTTTAAAAAATAACTTTAACGGTGTTTTATCTGCTACAGGAGATGCTGTTATTTTAATGATCCCTGCAGATTTACAAGATCCTCCTGAGTTAATTCAAGAATTTATTGATTACTGGGAGAAAGGTTATGAAATAGTTTATGGCTTAAGAAAAAAAAGAGAGGAATTTATAATACTTGCTATTATGAGAAAAATTTACTATCGCTTCTTAAGCCTGATTGCCAATATCAAATATCCTCCTGATGCTGGAGACTTTCAGTTAGTCGATAAAATCGTCATAGAAGCAATAAAAAAATCATATATCGCAGACCCTTTCATGCGAATGTCAACATTTGATACTGGATTCAAATCAATTGGCATTCCATACACATGGAAAAGGAGAGAGTTTGGCAAGTCAAACAACAATTTTTTTCATATGCTCATACAAGGTTTAGATGGAATTACAAGCTTTAGTAATCTACCAATAAGACTAACTATTTTTACTGGTTTTTTAATCTCAATAACTTCTTTTTTATATGTATTGATTTTATTTATTCTTGTCTTTATGGGTATAGTCCCTAGAGGTGATCAAGGGACATTAACTATAATAGGAGGAGTTTTTCTATTGAGCGGAGTTCAGATTTTTTCTATTGGTATAGTTGGAGAATATGTGGTTAGAGTATTGAATCAAGTAAGAAAGAAGCCTCATGTAATTGAGAGAGAAAGAGTAAATTTTTAATTTTTACCAAATTTTCCATGGTGCCCTGCCACTATTCCAAAGATCCTCTAATTTATTTTTATCTCTTAGAGTATCCATAGGTTGCCAAAAATCATTATGAAAATAAGCATTTAATTTTGAGCTTTCAGCTAATTTTGTTAAGGGTTCATTTTCCCAAATAGTTTGATCATCATTAACTAAGTCAATAACTTTTTTTTCTAAAACAAAATAACCACCATTTATTAAGCCGCTTTCTCCTGAGGGCTTTTCTTTAAATGAAATAACTTTATTACCATCGAGGTTTATTACTCCGAACCTGCTTGGAGGTTGAACAGCCGTAATTGTTGCATCACAATTACTTTGTAAATGATTCTCAATAAGATATTTTATATTTATATTTGATAAACCATCTCCGTAAGTAAAGCAAAACCTATCTCCCAAATAATATTTAACTCTTTTTAATCTTCCACCCGTCATTGTATTTAGGCCCGTATCTATCAATGAAATTTTCCAAGGTTCGGAATCATTTTTATGAATCTTTATATCGTTTTTAGAAAAATCAAAAGTTACATCACTTTTATGAAGATTATAGTTATTAAAAAATTCTTTGATTACGTAACCTTTATAACCACAACATATTATGAATTCATTAATCCCATATGAACTATAGATTTTTAAAATATGCCAAAGTATAGGCATTCCTCCAATCTCTACCATTGGCTTAGGCTTTAAATGAGTCTCTTCTGATAATCTAGTTCCTAATCCACCCGCTAAAATGACAGCTTGCATATTTTAAAAAATCAATTTAATTAATTTCTTATAATCTTAATTAAGAGTTTGCTATAAAACCAATTGGATAATTATTTTGTGAGCAAATTATACATTTAGTAAATATGAACCCCTTTAATTTATGTTAAAGTAAAATAGAAAATTAAAAGCTCACGAATTTGAAGATCTAAATATTAAATAATGATTTTAAATTGCGAGTAATATATGAAATTATTTTCAAATACTAAATATTTTATAATAAAAATTACTCTATCATCTTACTAAAGATACTTTTTTTTTATAAAAATCTTTAGGATAAAAACTTTTGCTAAAATTCAATTGATTTAAATTTATTTGATGAGCAAGAATAAAAAAATTATATTTTTTGAGTTAAATGAAGTACCTGAAAGCATATTTGTGGAATCATTTAATTACTTAAATTGCAATGTTCCTCTTAATCAATATGATTTCATTAAAACTATATCTTGCGATGAATGCCATCTATCCCCATGGACAACTTGGCCTACCGTTCATAGAGGAGTAACTTACTCAAAGCATAAAATTGGGGACTTAGGGCAAGATACTCAGAATGCGAATAAAAAATATCCTCCAATTTGGTCTGCTTTACAACAAAAAGGGTTGAAGGTTGGAGTATTTGGATCACTACATAGTTCCCAAATGCCTTATGAATTATATGAAAATTATTCTTTTTTTATTCCTGATATTTTTTCTAAAGATTCATATTGTCATCCCAAATCTTATAACTCAGTTCAAAGTCTAAATCTTTATTTGTCAAGAAGATCAGCAAGGGTAGTTGAGAAAAGATTCTTCCCACCTTTTAAAAGACTTTTTAAGGCGATGTATTCTTATACTATAACTTCATTTTCTTTTTCAACTGTTTGGAGTATATTCTCACAACTAATTCAGGAGAAAATTAGTCCATGGAAGAATATTAGAAGAAGGACTATTCAGTCGGATATAATGTTTGATGGTTATTTCAGATTTTTAAAAAAAACTAAACCAGATTTCTCCACATTTTTTACTAATCATGTTGCATCTTCAATGCATCGTTTTTGGGAAGCATCTAATCCAAATGACTTTAAAAAACTGAGTCATGATAAAACATGGATAAATAGATATGAAAATGAAATTCCGAACTCAATGAAATCTACTTTTAAATATATTAATAAACTTACAGACTTTATAGACAGAAATCCAGAATATGAATTATGGATTATTTCAAGCATGGGTCAGGGACCGTGCGAAGGATATAAACCTCAAAAACAATTTTGGTCAATCAACAATTTAAAGATTTTTCTACAAAATATTTTAAACGAAGAAATTTCCATAGAAGTTGGTCCATCAATGATTCCTCTTTACTCAATTTATACTAATGAAGAAACAATAAAAAAACTTGTGAAGGCACTTAGTAAAATTAAAACCAATGTATCTATAAAATTAAGAACAGTAACTAAAGCTTCTTTGAGTTTTTATTTTTATTCAGATGAGGATAATATTTTTTTAAGCTTGAATAACGTTGATATTCCTTTAGAGGGCTTAAGCCTTAAACAAATAAAAGAGCACACATCCTCATCTGCATATCATATACCTGAAGGTATTTTTTACAGATATGGTAAAAATATTGAGAAAATTGAATCGAAATATTTTATTGATGATTATCTACCTACTGACAAAATAAAAGAATTAGTAATTAAAAGTCTTATCAAGTAAATAATAAAAACTTGTAATTTATCAAGGAATAATTCTTAATTCGATTTAAATAAGATCATTAATTATAGGGTTTATGTTTTAAAAATTACTTAAAAAATGATTAGAAATCATTTTTTAAAATTATAAATTCAAAAATAAAAATTTATTTATAATATTTTTATAAGATATTTATTTATTATCAATAGATCATATTCTTAAGAATTCATCAAATATTTTTACTCTTCTAGAAATTGAATTTTTCAAATAAAAATTATTTTTTTGTTCTTGACTTGGGTAGTGATTAGACTCTTTTGAAATGTATAATGCTTTTACACAATCTTGAATTGAGGGTATTTTTGTATTAACAAAGAAAATATTAGGCATATTATTATTTAATTCTTTATATACTTTTGATTCATATGCTAAAAATAAAGAATTAGAAAAAGGACATTCAAAATATCTTCTTGTATATGAATCATTGTTTATTGAAGAAAGAAATCCAAGATTTACATAAGCTTTTGAGAGTAATGATAAATACTCAACGTAATTTATATTTTTATTTTGAATTATGGAATTATTGATATTAGTCAAATTTCTTACATTTGCTGGCCATTTCAAACCTAGTACTAAACATCTATAGCCTCTTGAAATTAATTTACGAATAACCTCAA
>MDSZ01129191.1_pt1 | contig 12393 bp, 10 predicted proteins | sample 811201 | NCBI WGS metagenome assembly MDSZ01 (sample SAMN05326647, study PRJNA326480) | marine metagenome | isolation source: seawater | place: Indian Ocean: North | collected 2010
AAAGAATATTTTTCATTATTGGACTATGCTTTATTTAGCTTATTAATTCTTACTGGTATTCTTTCTTTACGTCAGCAGAGTTTTTATCAGATTTATTTTTTTATTCCAATATTAATATTGCTAAGTCTTGCATTTAGTAATAATTTTTTAAAAAAAAATAATATAAAAGAAAAATTCCTAATTAATAATTTCTTATTTTTAATTGCAAAAATATTTTTATTAACATTGATTATTAAATCCACAATGAACTTATTTAATTTAAATAAATTTGTATCAGTACCACAAAGTCGAGAACTTTTATGTGATTCTCAGACTCTTGACTATTCATTAAAAAACACACCTTCAGGAACTTGCGCTTTTTTCGAAAAAGAATCTAATAAAAAAAAGAAATTCAACTCTTGGCATTAAAAAAGTTGAAGAGGTGGACGCAGAGGTGACATTTTTCAATATATAAGATCTAAAAAATTCATAGACTAGAGACAAATTTTGTTTTCATATATTTCTTTTGCTGCCAATGAAATACCATTTTTATTCCAATGTGTATCGTCTGCCCACCATAAAGAATATCTATTATCCTCTTTTACTTTCTTTCTAAAAGTTTCTGTTAAATCCAAAACATTGATACCACTTTTTTTAAGTCTATTAAACTGATTATTTAATGAAGGATGTCTAACTTTTGTTGATTTATTATCTAAATAAACTGAGTATTTTGTTGGGATAAATACAAGACCACAGATTGATTTATTGTTTTCAATTAAAAAGTCTTCCATAGGTATTACATCATCTGCCAAAGAATTACTATTATGTACTTTTAAGAATGCTTCCTTTCTAAAATTAAAATCTTTTATCATTACAGGAGATTTAGCAGATACATTAATATCATTTGGAGACGCATTTATTCCATACTTATTTCTATTATCTCTTATTACAGTTACAATTAATTTTCTAAGTGGCATATGTATTATTCTTGTATAGATAGGTCTTAAAAAATGCCACGGTCTTTTATAACTCTCTTTTAATTTCTTTTTCTTAAAGTAACTCTTACTGTTGTAATTTTTATCTTTTAAAACTAGGTCATTTCCTTCAAAAATTAAAAAGATGTATTTTTCAATGTTTTCATTAGCTTTTCTTACTTCCAAATATCTGTCAACATAGTGTCTCATATCCCCTGGAAATGCTGCTTCATAGATTTTAATCCCCATATAGGCTGATAACAAATATCCAAGTTGATCTTCCATATTATCTCCTCCATGAGCTGCTAAGAAGGAATCACCTATTATGGCTAATTCTGATTCTTTGACTAAATTATTTGTTTTATAACCTAAATCATCAGTTTTAAAAGTATGTTCTCTTTCACCACTTGAAAAATAACAATTTTCATAAAGGCTACTCGTAGCACATAGATCCCCATATAGCTGAGTTTCAACAGCATTTACATTACTTTTATATCTATATTTTGAAGTCGAATATTTATCATGCGATCTATAACTATTCAGCTTTAACGATTTTATTTTGTAGTAAGAATAGATATTCCCAAATAGTAGAAAACTTATTAAGGATATAAAAATAGATAAAAGATAATTATTTAAATTTTTCATAGAAGCGAAAAATTAGTGGAGCCAAGGAGATTCGAACTCCTGACACCCTGCATGCCATGCAGGTGCTCTACCAGCTGAGCTATGGCCCCTTTTAAAATTTAGAATTTAAAATGATTTTAGTACATCATTAACTTATAATAAACTTTAGAAATTTTAAAATATTATTTGCTGAAAATATTACGTCAACGGATTGACAGATTTCTGAAAAAGGTATTCAAAATATTATTAATGTAAATAATAATATCTTTGAAAGTTTTACTTCCATCGAGGTTAATATCTTAAAAATATATGGGATGCAAAAATTTATAGTGGCAGAATTAGAAATTTATATTAAATAATAAATATTTAGTGAATTCAGATTTTTTAGTTTTTAAAGAACATCTGATGATAAAATTTTATATATTTTTAATTTATGATAAAACCGACCGTATTTATATTAGATGTAGATGGAGTAATGACTTCAGGTAATTTCCTATATACTTCTGAAGGCAAATTTTGTAAAATATTTGGTCCAGATGATAATGACGCACTTTCCATTTTAAATAATTTTTTAGAAATTAGATTTGTTTCTGGAGATAAGAAGGGATTTGCAATAACTAAAAAGAGAATTGTTGATGATATGGGATATAAACTTGATTTAGTTAGTACTATTAAGAGAATTGATTGGATTAGAGAGAAATATCCTCTAAATCAAGTTGTTTATATGGGTGACGGAATATTTGATCATTTTGTTATGAAAGAAGTTATGTATTCTATTGCACCCTTAAATGCTGATGATAATGCAAAAAGATTTTCTAAATATGTAACAAGAAGAAAAGGTGGAGAAAGATCAGTCTCAGAGGCATGTTTACATCTTTTAGAAAAGTTTTTTGTTCCATTTGATCCCAATACATTACCTAATCTTAAAGGGAAAAATGGAGAGTGGACTTTATGATTAAAAATAAATTATTTAATTATCAAAGAAAAAGAAGAGTAACTTTTTTGGGTGTAGGACCTATGAGTTTGAACTGTGTAGATACATCTATCAAATTAGCAAATAAGTATGAGATACCTATTTTCCTTATTGCTAGTAGAAGACAAATTGAATGTCAAAAATTCGGAGGTGGATATGTTAATAATTGGAGTACTGAGTCGTTTTCATCATATGTAAATAAACAAGATAAAAAAGGAAAAATATTTTTAGCGAGAGATCATGGTGGACCTTGGCAGAATCCTAATGAAATTGATCAAAATATAGCTATTGGAGAAGCTATGGAATTAGCAAAAGAGTCATTTATGGCTGATATTAAAAGTGGATTTAAAATTCTACACATTGATCCCAGTATTGATATACATTCAAAACCTAGTGTTGATGAAATACTTGATAGGGTTTATGAACTCTATGAATTTTGTTGGACTCAAGCACAAAGACTTCAGAAAGATTTGGTTTTTGAAATAGGTACTGAAGAACAAAGTGGCGGAACTAATACACCTGAAGAACTCGATTATATTCTCTCATCTTTAAAGAATTTTTGTTGCACTAATAAATTACCTTTTCCTACTTTTGTAGTTATTCAGTCTGGAACAAAAGTATTAGAGGAATCTAATGTGGGCTCTTTTGATTCTCCAATTAGAATTGCAAATCAAATACCAGCAGAGATTCAGATACCAAAAATGTTGAAAATTTGTAAACAATATGATGTCATGATGAAATCTCATAATACTGATTATTTATCTAATGAAGCTTTAAGTTGGCATCCAAAATTAGGAATCCACTCTGCAAATGTAGCTCCTGAATTTGGGGTCGTTGAGACAAAATCTTTTTTGAAAATTCTTAAGGAAAATAATATGAATTCTTTATATGATGAGTTTGTGGAATTATCATATGAAAGTCTTAAATGGCAAAAATGGATGAAGCCTAATTCAAAAGCTAGCGTTATTGATAAAGCAGTGATTTCTGGTCATTATATTTTTTCCAAACCTGAATTTATTGAGATCAAGAATAAAGCTACCAATTTCCTTAAAGGAAAAGATATTCTTTTGGATGAAGTTTTAAAAAAATCGATTGAAATTTCTATTATTAGGTATTTAAAAAACTTTCGACTTATTTAAATTATGACTAAAAGAGTTGCAACAATTATCCTTAATAGAAACTTACCACTTGTGACAGACTCTTTAGTTGATCATATAAAAAGATTTGATGCAGAATTTACGGATATATATGTTTTAGAATCAGGATCAGATCCAGAGAATCTATCCAAATACTGTACATGGTATGCAGATTGGGAAGATGTAATGATAAACGGTTTAAGATATCCCAGAGGAATGAATTATGGCCTAAGTCAATTGTGGAAAGAAAAAAAGTTTTTTGAATATGATGCTTTCTTTCTGCTTACAAATGACACTGAGTTTAGCCCTAAAGAGACAATAAAACCTCTTTTAGATGTATTGGATGAACATCCTAAACTTGGAATATTATCACCATGTAATCCAAGTTGGGGGGAAATACAATTACTAAAAAAAAGAGATACGATGTATTTTTGGTTTATTCATAATAATGCCTACTTAATACGAAGAGAGTTAATTGAAACTTTATGCGATAGAGATAATCCTGATTTTATGAATTTCTTTTTTGATGGATCAAATTTTAGGGGTTTTGGTACTGAGCATGAAATCATAGCAAAAGGATATGCTAATGATTGGGCTGCTGCTATTACAAAGAAAGTTATGTCTACTGAAAATGAGTCACATTTATTAAAAAAAGCAGATTTAATTAAAACAAATCCATTTGATGAAAATCAACAACTTTATATTGAAGAGGGAAAAAACTGGATGAAAAAAAAATATGGATTTAGGAGCCATTGGGCTATGATTAATTACGCAAAATGTTTTTATGATATGTTTTTTGAAGTAAATCCTGAATTTAATAATTTCCAACTTTAATAATCAGTTTCTTGGATTACCTTAATCAAGGTAAAAATAGTCTTGTTATCAATTTTAGTTTTTAGGATGTTTTTTATTATTAACAAAATCCTATCTAATAAAGGGAAATATTGAAAGGTCAATCCATTAAAAAACCTCCTAGGCCTTGCATATTTGAAGTGGCAATCTTTTAAGGTACCTGAGTTGATAACGTGATAAAGAAATGATCTTTCAGTGCTAAAAGGGATAACCTTTTTAGAACTGTAACGTATTTCATTATTTTTAAAGAAACTTTTTTCTAATAAATTTAGATTATTTTTTATTTTTTCTTTAATAAGTGAAATATCTTTATCAATAATAAGTTTTGGTAAGGCAAGTCTAAATATGTTATTGATTCCAAAATAATCAAAATTACTTTCTAATAAATTCTTATAGTTAAGTGGAAGATATTGCCCCTCAGCAAAAGCATAACTTGTTTGTATTTTTTTATAAAACGATGAAAATACTTCCAAGAAATGTTGCGATTTTCCATAAAAAAGAATATCAGTACATGCATAAATACTTTTTTCATCAAGTTTAATCTTTTTTAATAGATTAAAGTTCTCAAAAAACATATCAGGCCTTACTTTAATTATAAGGTCATAATTTTTAAGTAATTCATAATTATCACAAATAATCTTATCTAAGTGATACCATTGGTCTATGCGTGAATTGATGTCTTTTAACTTGAGAGTTGTTTTTTTCATCTTTAATTTTTTTTCATCAAGTTTGTATGAGTCTTCTAGATTTAGATATTTAATTTGTTTTTTATTTATAAGATCTAAGTAACTGCGATCTTGTTTGTAAGTGGATATAAATAAGTCGTAATTTTTCAACTTATTATAAAAATTATTTCTGAAGAACCTTTTATTATTCCTCCCCAAGTTGCCAGTTATTATAACTGCTATAGAATTCATCAAGATTTAATTTCTTATTATTTACAGAATAAATTATATTGAATATTTAAATTTAAATTTATTAAGTTTATTAAATATGAATTTTTTATTTGCTAAACAAAATATTTTTTATTTAAATTCCAAAGCATATAATATCCAAGTCCAAAAAGAAGATGATCATATGGATAATGGTGAAGACTTGCTATATTTAAATAAATTAAAGAAGTAAGTAAATATACTTTCTCTATCTCGTAGTTGTTTGACTCAAGCCATTCGGCAAATTCTTTTTCACATTCTACGTGCGAGAATTTTCTATAAAAATTAAATAAAAGCCTATCATTATTTATTTCAATATTAAATTTATTTTCCAAAATTATTTCATGATCAATAATTAAACCATGCATCAGTTTTGCTAGATCATAATATATATCTCCAAACTTTATATTGCCTCCAAAATCTTGGCGCCAATCTAAGAAAATAAATCTATTTTCCTTTTCATTGAATAATATATTTTCAAAATGAAAATCGCCATGAAATTGACCTATTTTACCTTGACACAAATAGTCCCAATTAAGGTTTTCAATTATTTCGTAAATCGGAATAATTTTCTCATTATTAATATATTTGATCCCTTCGAAATTAGGATATTTTTTAAAAAATTGATTCATACGAGTATAAGTTTTTTCTTTATAAAAATTTAAACAAATATTTTTGAATTCTTTTTCTTCAAACATTTCTAAAGATTTTGTCTTCCAAAAACTTTTTGAAAATTCAAGTAAATTTAAAAATAATTTTTTAGTTATTATGCTAGAAATTACTTTACCTTGAGCCATTTCGTAAGAAAACATGTTAGGGGAAGAATTTATTATTTTAGGGACAAATTCTTTAATATATTCAGCTCTTTTTACACGATTAATTATGAAATTTGAATCTTTTGAATACTTTATTACTTTTTTATTAATGAACCATATTTCTTCATTTTCCTTATCAAGAATATTTAGAGATAAATTTGATACTAGGGCTTTTCGTGTTCTCTCTAATTCTTTTGGGTTGCCTGTATCATTCCAATTAAATTTTATTGCAATTAAATCTCTTTCAATTAAATTATTTAATCCAGAGACTTCTCCCTCTTCAATTATTTTTCTCTCTAATTTATAGTTCTCCCAAAATAACTGATAATCAGAGATAAAAGCTAAGCCAATATAGACATTATTAGTAGCTTTAGAAATATTTTTTTTATGTATAAATTTAACTTTATTTTTAACAATTTTGATAGTTCTGTAGTCTTTTGCTTCATTTTTTTTTGAGTATCCAACCCAATTACAATTTAGTTTAGGGATTGATTCTTTAAAAAGGGTGTCACATGAAATAAAGTAAAAAGGACATTGCAAATAATTTTTGGCTTTTAAGAGAGTGTAACCTAGACCTGAACCATCACCTTGATATTTATCTATTTCAATAAATTTAAATTTATGTTGAGGATAAGCTAGCGTTAAATATTCCTTTACTTCCTTGGCGCCATATCCTACGGGTATAATAAATTCACTCTTTGGATCAAATTTCTCGATAATGTGAGAGATGGCGGGCTTGCCACCAACATTAATTAATGATTTATTTAAACCCTTTTTTATAGATCCTAATCTTGAACCAGTGCCAGCAGTTGGAATACAAATACGAGCTTTCATCTTCTATCTCTCATAATCATCTTTAAGTCTAATAACATCATCAAGTTCGGGAGTTGATGCCTCAAGATAAATAGAATCTTCTACAGCCTCCATTCTATGAACTTGGCCTGGATTTAAAGTCAAAAATTCGCCTGATAAATAAATTTTTGCATTTAAATTATTTGTAGTATTTCCTGAAATGATATTTAATGATCCTGAAATTACATAAATCGTTTCCTTCTTTTTATTATGGTATTGTAATGAGCATCTATGACCCTTTTTCATTGTAAGTCTTTTAACAACATAATTTTCATTATGTTCAATTATTTCTTCAGCTCCCCATGGTTTTTTAATAAATTTCATTATCTTTAATTAGGTTTTTGATTTTATAAAATTAGGCTTTTATCATTATAATTTAACCTCTCCAAATTTATCATTTTAAAATCAAATATTGACTCGAAAACAGATAATAAACTTTCCTGATTCATATATTAAGAATACTTATTAAAAACTAATTATTTAATTTCATACAACTTTTTAAGTCTAACTATCACCAAAAAAGATTTCATAGATTGAGTAATTAATATTATTTACTTGTATTTTAGCGTTTGTTAATCAATTTAAAATAAATTCATTTTAATTTTATTTATTGGATTTGAGATTTTTCTTACTATTAATATTTAGCTTTTGCCCTTTTATTTTTTTTTCTAGAAAAGGGCTAAAAATTATATAAATTAAGTTTTGATATTTTTAAGAACCTGGCTGGGTTTTCCTATCTTTATAATCTCCCCGTTGCGGAATTCAAATATTTTGTCGCAGTTCTTTAATGTTGTTAATCTATGAGCGATCATTATTAAGGTCGTTTGAGTACCTAAATTATAAATAGATTTAATTACAGACTTTTCTGTTTTTAAATCAAGGGCACTAGTTGCCTCATCTAGTATAAAAAAATTTCGATCTTTATAAAAAGCTCTAGCTAAAGAAATTCTTTGTCTTTGCCCACCACTTAATCTTATTCCTCTTTCTCCAATAATAGTATTATAACCCTCGGGACAACTTTCTATAAATTCAGATAATTGTGCTTTATTAGCAGCATCTTTTACCTTCGGAAAATCAATTTTTTCTTTTTCTTCTCCAAAGGCTATATTTTCAAGAAATGTTGTGTCAGCTAAATAAATTAATTGAGGAACATGGGTAATTTGTTTTTTCCAACTTTCTCTGAAACTTATTCTATTTTCGCCATAAATATTGATGTCATCAATTAAAAACTGACCTATAGAAGGTTCAATTAATGTCATCAATAGATCAATCGTTGTACTTTTACCACTTCCGGTTTCTCCTATAATCCCAATTTTTTCTCCAAAATTAATTTTAAAACTTACATTTTTTAATACCCAGGGCTTGGACTCTCCATATCTAAAACTTACTTTCTTGAATTCAATATAATTTTTAAATTTAAATTCTGGATAATTATTATAATTTTCTACTTCTAAAGACATTAATTCTAAAACATTTAATATTTCTGCAGTAGAGGATTTTACTGCTGCCCATGATGCATAAAGGGCTTGAATAGCAGGTAATAATTTCTGGCAACCAAGAGCAATAACTCCAATTAATGAAATAGCACCTACAGATATGCCTTGACTTGATAAAGAGGAACCAATAATTGCTAAAAATGTAATCCCTATTATTTCTAAAAGGAATTTAGGCGAAGTTCCAAGGAAGGAATTTTGAGCTGCTAAGATCCTAATTGGATAATCGGTTCTTGAAAATATCTTAGAATAATATTCTTGATTGCCTCCCAAAAGTACATCTTTTATAGCTCCTAATCCTTCTTGAAGGGCTTTTACTCTATCTTGTGATTTTTCATTAATGATATAACTATTTCTTTCTATTCGTTTTCTACTTAAATATCCTATAAAAAAATAACTAAAGCCAAAAATTAATATTAAAGATAAAGCTATTTTTGCATTAATTAATAAAATTCCAATAAATATTGAAAACATAACTATTAAAGAATTAATAGTTATTAAGAATCCTGAAATTCCCGTAACCACTCCTTTAATGCTTTTTGTAATTGTATTAATAATAATGCTACTATTCCATTCAAGATGTTTTTTATAAGGCTGATATAGAGCTATTTTGTAAATCCTAGTACTTAATTCTGACCCAATCGCAGCTGTTAATTTGTAATTTAATAATAAATTACCTAAACGAACAATTGCAGAAAGATACACTATTAATAAAAAAAATGTAGTAGTTAAAATAATTATTTGATTTTGAGATGTGAATCCAAATAGATTATAGAAATAGTTAATAATCTTAAATTTAAGAAGGTTTTCTGAATTGCTTATTGCACCAAGAAAGGGGACTAAAGAAGCTAAACTTAAGTATTCTAGTAAACCACTAGATATCATTAAAATAATTAATAGATATGATTGAAAATGCCTTTTTTTACTAAGTTTCTGCCAAATTCCAAATAAAATAAATAATATATTTTTTGATTTATAATTCCCACTTAATTTGTAATTACTATTAGAAAAAAATATACCTTTTTTTTTTATATATTTAAACAAATTTCTCATTTTAATTTAAATAAATTTTTCTTTAAAATTCTAATTTTTAACTATAACAGATCAACATAGGATGATAATATAATTTTATAGATTGTTGGTAAAGAAATCTAGAATGTTTAATAATTTGACTACAACTATAGTTATTAGGGCTCTTAATGAAGGTAACCATATAGGGAAATTATTATATGGATTACAACAGCAAACTAAATTACCAGATGAAATTATTCTTGTGGATTCAGGTTCTACTGATGATACTTTATTAATAGCGTCTTCATATGACGTTTTAATTGAAAAAATATCAAAAGATCAATTTACCTTCGGTAGGGCTTTAAACATAGGCTGTAGAAAAGCAAGTAAAGAAATTTTAATTTTTTTAAGTGCTCATGTCTATCCTGCTCATAAAGATTGGCTGTTAAATATTATTAAACCTTTTGAAAATGAATTCGTTGCATGTAGTTATGGAAAGCAAAGGGGTAATTCATTAACCAAATTTTCAGAGAATCAATTATTCTTATCTCTTTTCCCCGAAAGTCAACAAGATGTAAGGACGAAATATTTCTGTAATAATGCAAATTGTGCTATTAGAAAAAAAGATTGGGATAAATTAAATTATGATGAGTCACTTACAGGTTTAGAGGACCTAGATTGGGCAAAAAAACAATATATTAATGGAAAAAAAATTGTTTATGTACCTGAAGCTGTAATAATACATGTCCATTATGAAAACTGGAGACAAATAAAAAATAGATATAAAAGAGAAGCAATTGCATTGAGGAGAATTGAGTCAAATATTTCAATGAATTTATTTAATTTAACTTATCTTATTCTCTTAAGTATTTTTTCTGATTTATTAGCAAATAGATCAATTAAATCTTTCAGGATTAATTTTATTTCAATAATATTTTTTAGATTTAATCAATATGTTGGAACATATCAAGGACTTAACCTGAAGAATAATGAGATTAATGAATTAAAATCAACTTTTTACTATCCACCAAAAAAAGTTAAAGAAAATAAAACCTTATCAAATAATTTTAAAAATAATGATGATGATCAAAAATTGAGAAATTTAATTAATTATGATTCTTTTTGAATTTATGATAATTAAATTAAGAATCCATATTTAATCTATGTATAATTTTGTAGCCCTTATGCCCATGAGGCATTTTTCTTCAAGAGTAAAAGGTAAGAACTATAAGGTATTTGCTAACGGCCAACCTCTTTTTTATCAAATGGCAGAAAAATTACTAAGTTGTACTGAAATTGATAAGGTTGTTATTAATACAGATTCTCCAATAATTAAAGAATTATGTATAAAAGATTTTCCAGAAATATTAGTTATAGATCGACCAGAATCTTTAACTAGTGAATATTGTCCAATGAATGATATCCTCATTCATGATGCAAATACGGTTTCATCAAGATTTTATATACAAACCCATTCAACTAATCCTCTTTTAACTGTCGATTCTTTAAATAATTCTTTGAAAATTTTTAAAAAAAATTTTCCAATTTATGATTCTCTTTTTTCTGTAACGAGAAAACAAAATAGATATTGGGATTCTATGTCGAGACCAATAAATCACAATGATAAAATCTTGATCAGGACTCAAGATTTACCTCCCATATATGAAGAGAACTCTTGTATTTATATTTTTGAGCGAGATTTGCTGATTCAGAACCGTAATAGAATTGGGAATAGACCTTTCCTTTATGAGATTGATGCTCTAGAGGCAATTGATATTGATGAGGAAATCGATTTTTATTTGGCAGAAAGAATTTTTGAAATACAAACAAAAAAATTATGAAATTATTAATTACTTGTGCTCATTTAGTTAGGCATATAAAAGATCATATTAAAGAACTTCAAGAATCTGGTTTAGAATGGCAGGCTTTAAATCCTAAGAATCAGCAATTTAATTCCCAAGAAATTTTGGAAATATTGCCAGGTTACAATTTTATCATTGCTGGTGATGATGAAATTAATAAGAAAGTAATACGAAAGGCATCTTCGAAAGGGCTTCAGGCTATTATTAAATGGGGCATTGGAGTAGATAATATTGACTTAAAAGCAGCTAAAGAATTCAATATTCCAGTTTTTAATACACCAAATGTATTTGGTTATGACGTAGCAGAGCAGGCAATGAGTTATATCTTATCTTTATCAAGATCGACTAATATTATTGATTTTGAAGTTAGGAAGGGTAATTGGAAAAAGATTGAAGGAAATTCTCTTTATGGAAAAACATTGGGTATTATTGGATTTGGCTCAATAGGTAAAGAGATAGCTAAAAGAGGAAAAGCATTTAGCATGGATGTAATTTATTTCGATCCTTACTTTAAGAAAGAATCTTTTAAAGATAATCCTTTCTTGCAAGTTGATTTTCAAAAAATATGTGAAGTTTCAGATTTCATTGTTTTAGCATGTTCTCTTAATAAGGAAAATATTCATCTCATAAATAAAGATTCAATATCAATGATGATTAAAAAACCCTATATCATAAACGTAAGTAGAGGTCCTTTAATAAACGAAAAGGATTTAGTACAAGCACTAAAAGAAAAGAGGTTGCGAGGAGTAGGGCTAGATGTTTTTGAAAAAGAGCCTTTACCTATTAATTCAGATTTAATTAATATTAGAAACTCTATCTTGGGATCTCATAATTCTTCTAACACCATCGAAGCTGTAAAAAGAGTTAATGATATGACTATTAAAATGGTA
>MDSZ01194109.1_pt1 | contig 12392 bp, 23 predicted proteins | sample 811201 | NCBI WGS metagenome assembly MDSZ01 (sample SAMN05326647, study PRJNA326480) | marine metagenome | isolation source: seawater | place: Indian Ocean: North | collected 2010
CATGGGCAGAGAGTAAATTAAGAAGTTTAGATAAACTTTCTCTTGCTTCTATTGTTATTGATGGCAAAAGAGCATACGATACAAAGCAAGAAGCAATAATAAAAGCAGAAGAAATGGGATGTGAAGGTTTTCATGAGCATGAAGTAGACGGTCAAACATGGTATATGCCTTGTGAAACACATGAGCAAGAACTTAAAAAACCTTGTTGGGAAGGATACGAAATGATTGGATGGAAAATGAAAAATGGAAAAAAAGTTCCTAACTGTGTACCTGTAAAATGAGTTATAAAAGACACTATAACGTACCTAGCAGTGATAAAAGAGCATGTTTATGCCGTAATGGAACATATTCGAGGAAATGTTGTAATCCAGATGATTACTTTGCACAAGGAATAGGAAGTATTAAGGGTACAAGCTGATTTTAAAAATATAACAAATACTAATTAAATTAATTGTAATACTATGAAAGCGACAGAAATGTTAAAACAAGTAAAAGACCTACTTGGTATTGACGTTAAAGAAGAAGTTGTACTTTCTGAAGAAGTAGAACAAAAAGTTGAAGCAACAGAGGCTACCGTCGGGGAAAAGTCAGTTGAATTAACTGAAAAAGTTACTGAAACAGAAGTTACAGAAGAAACTTTATCAGAAGATCAAGTAGAAGAAAAAGTAGAGCTTGCAACTATGCAGCTTGAAAATGGTACAACAGTAGAAGCAGAAGCTTTCGAAGCTGGTAACGAGATTTTTATTGTTACAGAAGACGAGAAAGTAGCTTTACCAGTTGGAAATTATACACTTGAAGATTCTACGGAGTTAATTGTAGAAGAAGAAGGTATAATTGCTTCTATAGGCGAGCCTGCGGCTGAAGAAGTCGAAGCAGCAGCAGATTATGCTACTAAAGAAGAATTAGCAGAAGTTAAAAAAGCCGTCGAAGATATTGTAACTATGATCGAAGAGATGGGTTACGGTAAAAAAGACGAAAAAATGGCTTCTGAAGAAAAAGAAGACATAAAAGAGGAATTATCAGAAGTAGAAAAGGTTAAGCATAACCCAGAAACAGAAGAGAAACCTGAAACAATCCTCTATGCACAAAATAGACCTATGGGTACTTTGGATAGAGTTTTTCAAACAATTTCAAAATTAAATTAATATTTTTTAAAAATGGCAAATGGTTCAACAACATCAATAACAACTACTTACGCAGGTGAATTTGCTGGTAAGTACGTTTCAGCTGCTTTATTAAGCGGTACAACTTTATCACAAGGTAACATTACAATTAGACCTAACGTGAAAAAGAAAGAAGTTATGAAAAAAGTAGCTTCTACAAGTATTGTTAAAAACGGTGCATGTGATTTTTCAGGTCAATCAGACGTTTTAACATTAACTGAAAGAATTTTAACTCCAGAAGAATTCCAAGTTAACCTAGAGTTATGTAAGCAAGATTACGTAGCAGACTGGGAAGCAGTGCAAATGGGTTACTCTGCAATAAACCAAGACTTACCTCCTATCTTCTCTGATTGGTTAATCGGACATGTAGCAAGTAAAGTTGCAGAAAAAATCGAGCAAAATATCTGGACGGGGACAAATGCAACCGACGGTGAATTCGACGGGTTCATTACTACATTAGGTGCAGATTCAGACGTGAATGACGTAACAGGTACGGCTTCAAGTTCTTCAAATATAATCACGGAGCTTGGGAAAATTGCAGATGCAATCCCGAATTCCGTCTATGGAGCAGAAGACATGAAGATTTTCTTACCTTCTAACATGTACAGAAACTACGTTAGAGCATTAGGTGGATTTGGAGCATCAGGTTTAGGTGCAGCAGGTACAGGTAATCAAGGTACACAATGGTACAACATGGGTCAAGGTTTAAGCTTTGATGGTATTCCAGTTGTATTAGCACCAGGTTTATCTGACAATGACGCTGTAGCAGCAGAAACTAGCAACTTATTCTTCGGTACAGGATTAATGTCTGATTACAACGAAGTAAAAGTACTAGATATGGCTGACCTTGATGGATCTCAAAATGTAAGAGTTATCATGAGATTTACTGCTGGTATTCAGCACGCAATCGGAGGCGATATTGTTTTATACGCAACTTCGTAATTAAAATAATTGTATAACAATAAAGAAGGGTAGGTGGTATAAGCTACCACCCTTTTTTTTTAAAACTTAAAAAAGATATGGCTTGTGGATTAAATAAAGGAAGAATAGAACCTTGTAAAGATGTAGTTGGTGGTATAAAAGCAGTTTACTTCATTGATTACGGAGACATTACTATTGCATACGATAGTGTAGATACCGATTCAGTTGAAGATTTAGGAACTGTAACAGCATACAAATACGAATTAAAAGGTAATTCATCTTTCGAACAAACAATTAACGCATCAAGAGAAAATGGTACAACTTTCTTTGAGCAAAACTTAAATCTTACATTAAAAAAATTATCAGTAGCAGATCATAAAGAAATTAAATTTTTAGCTTATGGTAGACCACACATCGTAGTACACGATTATAACGGTAATGCTTTTTTAATGGGAGCAGAACATGGTTCAGACTGTAATGGCGGAACTATCGTAACAGGAGCAGCAATGGGAGATTTATCAGGATACACGTTATCTTTCTCTGCAAGTGAGCAAATACCTGCTAACTTCCTAGAAGGTGCAACAGAAGCAGATCCTTTTGCAGGGATGTCAAGTACAGTAACTGTAACATCTGGTTCAGACTTCTAATAATCTCTATTTTATTAAAAAGAAAGGAGGCAATTTGCCTCTTTTTTTTTATTTAATACTTAACAAAAAAACATTAAATTTATTGTATATATATGATAATATTACAGAACACATCAAGTTCTCAAACGATTAATTTTATTCCAAGAGAATATGAGACCTCTGGAAGTAACATTTATAACATATCAATTATAAATGAAACAACAAATAAGTCAGTATATGATGTAGATACTAATTCTTTTACAGCAGTTGATTATTATTATCAGTACTCTGCTGTATTTACATTAGTAGAAGATACATTTTATACATTGACTATTAAAAAAAGCGGAAATGTTATTTATAAAGACAAAATATTCTGCACAAATCAAACTGTTTCTACTTATTCTGTAAATAACAATGAATATGACGAGCAAGAAACAACAAACGAATTTATAGTACTATAATATGGACAATTTACATATAGTTAATTTATCAGAATACAATAGACCAAAAATAAAAGAAGATAAACACAAAGAGTGGGTTAATTATGGTGATAATAACGATTACTATTCTTATTTAATTAATTTGTTTATTAATTCAGCAACAAACAATGCTATTATTCAAGGTATATCACAATTAATATACGGTAAGGGTTTAGATGCTACAGATAGCAACAGAAAACCAGATGAATATGCAGCAATGAAGTCTATCTTTAGTGATAGTGATTTAAGAAACGTAATTCTTGATCTTAAATTATTAGGAGAAGGTAGTTTCCAAATTTTATATGATAGAGGAAGAGTTGTAAAAGCAGAACACTTCCCTAGACAGACTTTAAGAGCAGAAAAGATGAATGATGATGGTGAGATACCAGCGTACTATTATTTCCATGACTGGAGCAAGATAAAAGGCAACAGCAAGCCTAAAAGAATTGCTGCATTTGGATTTGGTAATGGTAAAGAACCAGAAATAAAAATTGTAAAGAGATATGTTAGTGGATATGATTATTATTGTCCAGTAGATTATCAAGGAGCTCTTGCTTATGCTGAATTAGAGTCAGAAATAGCAGATTATTTAATCAATGATGTTCAAAACGGATTTTCAGGAACTAAAGTTGTCAATTTTAATAACGGAGTCCCTGATAGAGAAAAGCAATTCCAGGTTAAAAATGATGTAATGAGCAAATTAACTGGAGCAAGAGGAGAAAAAGTTATTATAGCATTTAACAATAACCAAGAGAGTAAAACAACAATAGATGATGTTCCATTAAGTGATGCACCAGCACACTACGAATATTTAGCTAATGAATGTTCTAGAAAGCTAATAATTGGTCATAGAGTAACATCACCTTTATTACTTGGTATTAGAACAGAGAATACTGGACTTGGTTCAAATGCAGATGAAATTAAAACAGCGTCTTTATTATTTGACAACATAACAATTAAACCTTATCAAGAATTATTAATTGGTTGTATAGATTCAGTTTTAGCTGTAAACAACATTAGTTTAAACCTATACTTTAAAACATTACAACCTTTAGCATTTATTGAAACAGACAATGCTATTACAGATGAATCTAGAGAGGAAGAGACAGGAGTTAAATTATCAGCAGACATAGATGATGAAACATTAAATAAAATAGCTGATGAGTTAATAGAAGCAGGTCAAGATGAGCAAGACATGTTAGATGATGGCTGGGAACTTGTAGATGAAAGAGCTGTAGACTATGAGCAAGAAGAAGGATTAGATAAAATGTTAGGATTAGCAAGTACAGGAACAGCAAGACCAAATGCGAAATCAGAACAAGATGGAGAAAATGAAGAAGGATTAAGATTTAGAGTAAGGTATCAATATGCTCCACTAAAAGTAAGTGATAATTCTAGAGAGTTTTGTAGAAAAATGGTATCAGCTAAAAAGATTTACAGAAAAGAAGATATAGATAAAATGTCTAATAGAACAGTAAACGCAGGCTTTGGTCCTGACGGAGCAAATACTTATGATATATGGTTATATAAAGGTGGTGCTAATTGTCATCACTACTGGATGCGTAAAACTTACATGAGTAAGAAAAGAAATGTAAATCCAGACCCAAAAAACCCTAGATCAGAGGTTTCTGTGAATAAAGCAAAAAAAGAAGGATTTAAACCAGAGACAAACGATAAAAAAGTGGCAACTAGACCAATAGACATGCCAAATAAAGGATATAAAAACCCAAGATAAACATGGCACAAGCATTATTAATTAGTAGAAAAGATATAGTAAAGTTTACAGCAATGAACGGAAACGTTGATACTGACAAATTTATTCAGTTTGTTAAGATTGCACAAGACATTCATATACAAAATTATTTAGGTACAGATTTATTAGACAAAATAGAAGCAGATATTATTGCTAGTAGTCTTACAGGAAATTATTTAAGTCTTGTAACAGATTACGTAAAGCCAATGCTTATCCATTGGGCTATGGTTGAGTATTTACCTTTTGCTGCCTATACAGTAGCTAACAAGGGGGTTTATAAACATACAAGTGAAAATGCATCAAATGTAGAAAAGGAAGAAGTAGACTTCTTAATAGAAAAAGAAAGAGATCTTGCACAATATTATACTGATAGATTTATTAGTTACATGAGTTTTAACAATAGTGACTTTCCTGAGTATAATTCAAGCTCTAATGAAGATGTATATCCAGATAAAGATGCTAGTTTCGAAGGATGGGTTTTATAAAGAAAAAGTATAAGCCAAAAGAATATAATATAACAAGATTAAAAAAATATATTCTAGAGCTTACAAAGAATAACAAAAAATTAAAAAACTTATTGTAATAATATGAGTTTCGGTTCAATATATCCAGTATCGTGGTTTGGAAACACGAATGAAGCAAATGGTTGGGGGATTATATATCCTTTTGATGCAGATGGAAGTTATTTTAGAGCAGATACAACGGATCAGACAGTAGACACAACAGTATATACAGCAGATATAACATTATATTAAAAATAAATTATGGCAAAACAAACAATAAACATAGGTACTACAGCAAATGACGGTACTGGGGATCCAATAAGAGATGCCTTTGACAAAACCAATGATAACTTTACAGAGTTATACGCTGGTGCAGGAGGAGTAGCTGATGGAGGAGTAACAACAGCAAAATTAGCTGATGATGCAGTTACCGCAGCGAAACTTGCTGATGACGCAGTAGATTCTGGTCAAATAGCAGATGGTGCAGTTGATACGGTACATATAGCAGATAATAATGTAACATTTGCTAAGTTAGAAGACAGATATACAGCTAAAGTTGATATAACTACTTACACAGGAGCAGTAAGTATTGATTGGTCAGCAGGAACTACGTTTAAAATGGGTTCTTCTTTAACAGGAGCAATAGAGTTTGATTTTACAAACTTTAAGCAGGGACAAGTAATTACTTTCTATAATTTAACAGGAGCACAAACAATTACTTTTGATAGTGATGCAGCAACAAGTGAAACATTTAACAAATTAGCTGCTGTTGATTATGATGGTAGTACAACTAATTCAATTATAGTTGAATGTATAGATGATTCAGCAAATGCTATTTTCAACTATCAAGTAGCAACATACACATCAGATACAACACCGAGTTAATAGATAAATAATAAAAATATGTACGCAATAGATATAAACGGAGAAATTAAAACATACAACAACTTACCTAAATCTTGGGGTAATATAATCGCAGGATTTAATAATCTTTCAGATGAAGAGGCACAATCTTATGGGTTTTATAATGTTGTAATGCCTGATCATAATAGCAATATTGAAAGTATTGGTGATATTTATTTTGATTCTGATAATAGTGTATTTACTTATCCAGTTAATAACAAAACTTGGGATGAATCTTTGTCTGAATTAAAATCAAACAAGATAGATGCATTAAGAGACTACACTAATAATAAGTTAGCAGAAACAGATTGGTATGTAATTAGAAACGCTGAAAGAAGTATTGATATTCCACAAGATGTTCAAGACGCAAGATCAACAATATTAAGCGACCATGACACACAAGAATCTGAAATAAATGCTTTAACAACTAAAAAAAGTGTAGTTAATTATGAGTTTGAATAAAAGAATACCCGCAGCAAGTGGGTCATTCGCTGGACCTTACGCAGCGATATTTGAGTTTACAGGAGGAGGAACTAGTGATGTTACAGTTTCTGGAATGTCATTTGAACCTGATTTTATCAAATTTAGAAAAAAATCAGAGTCTTCTTATGAATATTATACTCATAAGTTAGAAGCAAATACTTGGTGGCACACTTCACAAGGTGGTGGTTCATCAGGAACAAATGTATCAAATGGCTCTAATCAAGTAATTGAATGGAATTCAGATGGTTTTACTATAAAAGGTAATAGTTCAACAAGTGGTAGTATAAACCAATCAGGAAAAGATTATATTGGATTAGCTTTATATGCAGGTAATGAATCTGTAACCAATAATGATGGTAACGTAACAAGTACCGTTATGGCATCTGCTGACGCAGGGTTCTCTATAGTACAATTTACTTCTAGTGGTAGCGGAACCACTTTTGGACATGGATTAGGGGTTGCTCCAGAAATAGTAGTTAGCACTTATGGTGATCATTCATCCACTCCAATCACTAATTATTATGACGATGTATTACATGATGAACAAAGAACAGGCCAAGGATTTCTTAATGCAAATAATTATGGAACTTCAGGTGTAGTTTCATATCCAGATAGTGACACAATAGCAGGAGGTAACTACGATACGGGTACATTTAATGGTCGTAACTATACATTCTATTGTTTTGCAGAAAAACCTCATCAACAAATGGGTATGTGGCTGGGTAATTTTAGTACTTCTACAAGGACTGTGTATAGTATGACAGATAGTGCAGACCCAAAATATGTTAGGGTTATGTTTATTAATTTTAATGAAAGTCCAGATATTTACCAACCTTTATATGATTCAGTATCAGGTGGTCTTTATAGGTTTGATGATGTATTACGATTTTCTTCAAGTTCAGCAGAATATAATCTTAATTTTGGTGCATTTGGTGAATATATTAGATTAGACTGGACAAGTGATAGACTTTTAACAAATTCAGACTGGTACCCGATAAATGGAAGGTCTGATTTAAACTATCATTATTACGGAATATTTTGGGGAGGTGATAATTGTGAAATTTTATAAACTAATTAATTATGGCAGATTTAGATATAGACGATATTAAAAAGAAAAAGGTAAATGTTTCAATAGAAAACCTAATTATGATGGGTGCAGGAATAGTTTCATTAGTAGGTATGTGGTATGCACTACAAGGAGATATAGAAGAAGCTAAAAAGCTGCCAGAACCAGAAGTTTCTAGAACCGAGTATGATCTTAAAGATCAATTGATCCGAGAAAATATCATAAATACAAATAAAAAGGTAGAAGAGATAGATGAGACTGTTAAGAATATTGATGAGAAACTATTTGAAATAATTAAAAAATGAGAATATTAATTTTAGCATTGCTGTTTAGTGTATTTAGTTATGGTCAAGATATAACTACAGTACATTTTAATTATAAATGGAACGAGAGAAACAGTTATAAAAATTTAGATAAGTTAAGAAACACTAAAGTTCAATATGCTTATGTAGAAGACCAAAGCGATGCTGTTAAAAGAAGCATCAAAAGCGTTCCCACAATCGTAATATATAAAAACAACAGTCCCGTTTCCAGATTAGAAGCAGGATTAACAATGGAAATAACAGTAAGATTAGATAGCATACAAGCTATTATAAATAAGCATAGAAGATAATGCAAGGATTTGAGCCAACAATATTAGGAGTTGCAGTTTATATAATAACAATAGCAGAAATAAACGCAGTACTACAAGGACTTCTAATAATTGCAACGCTCGTTTATACAATAATAAAAATATATCAACTATTAAAAAACAATTAAATTATGGTAAGAATATTAAGATGGTTGGCAAACAAACTAGAAAACTTTAACAACAAGGTAGCAAATGCCTGGAATAACTGGTTGAAGAAAATTAAAATGTAACAAGATGAACAATATAAGTGCACACATAACTTATAGAGAAGCCATCAAATCAAATACAGCTTTACGTTTAAACATAGATAATTCTCCTGGTGAATATGAGACTAGCAACATGAGAACGTTAGCTAATAATGTATTTGAACCTTTAAGAGAATGGGTAGGTGGTCCTATAAAGATTAATAGTATGTTTAGATGTCCTGAATTAAATACTGCAATAGGTGGCAGCTCTAACTCTCAACATTGTCAGGGTAGAGCTATGGATATAGATGATGTTTATGGTCATAAAACCAACGCAGAAATGTTTGATTATATAAAAGAAAATTTAGACTTTGATCAGATGATATGGGAATTTGGTGATGATGATAATCCTGATTGGGTACATGTTAGTTATAAAAACGAAAGAGACAACAGAAACAAATGTTTAAAAGCGTTTAAAAGAGATGGTAAAACACATTATATGCAGATATGAAAATAGCAAAAAAGCTATATAAAATAATTGAAGATTTTTTGTATGAAAAATATCCGCATTTAACAAAACACATGAAAAAGAAATGAGTAAGAAGAAATTAAAAGATACTAAAGTAGGAAAGTTTTTATCTGGAGCAGGTTCTAGTATTATAGGATCACTGGGAGATGTACTTCCTGACAAAGGGGTCTTTGGTATTGTAAAAAATCTTATAGAAAAAGATCCAGTTTTACCAGCGGAAGATAAAGAAAAGGCATTAGCATTATTAAATCAAGATACAGTAGAAATGCAAGAAGTATCTAAACGTTGGGCAAGTGATATGCAGAGTGATTCTTGGCTGTCTAAAAACACAAGACCACTTGCTTTAATATTCTTAACTGTATCTATGATGTTACTTATATTTATAGACTCAACAGGTTTAGACTTTAGTGTAGATAGTGGTTGGGTTGATTTATTAAAGTCTTTACTAATTACAGTTTATGTAGCATACTTTGGTTCAAGAGGTGCAGAGAAATTTAAGTCAATAGCAAAATAACATGTCTATAAAATTAAAACCTTCTACAAAAGAGTATAAGAGAGATACAAGAGGCAAGATAATAAACGATAAACTATACACGTGGAGACATTATCCACCTTGTAGTTTTAAAACTGAAGAATTAAAAGAGATGTTTAGTAATTCTATATATAGAAGAAAAAAACATTTAATTTTAAATGAACTACAAAAAAGAGGTGTAGAGTTATAAAGAACAATATGAAAAAAATAATACCTTTTTTATTATTACTAACGTTTTCTTCGTGTTATACGATTAAAAGTAGTGTAGTAGATAGATTACAAAAAGTTTGGCCTGAAAATTTACAATATTTTGAAGATGGTATATATAAGTCAGGTAAAGACACTATAATATCGAAACCTAAAATTAAATATTACCCAGTATATATTTATAGAACTAGACCATACTTTAATAATTACTACACTCCTTATGGATACCCTAATTATTATAATCAATATTATCCATATAATAACTATAGATTTAATGGTGGTGGATCTGGATATAGCCCATCTTATAGTAACTCGAATAGAGGAAGCAGTATACCAGTTCCAAGTTCTCCTAGCCCTACACCTTCACCATCAGCACCTTCAGGTAAAAGCAAAGGAGGAAAAATCCAATGATTGTTAATAAAAACAATTTGTCAACTATTTACTTTTTAAAAAAAAGTCGATAACTTTGGTGGGTAGTGGTATTAAGATAAATAATTAAATGGCTAGAAAACCTAAACGAAAGAACCTTATAAAAAAACTAGATGCTGTATTTTCTAAATACATAAGATTAAGAGATGCAGATCAAGAAGGGTATTGTAGATGTGCTACATGTGGTGAAAAAACACATTGGACTAAAATACAAGCTGGTCATTTTATATCAAGAAAACATTATTCAACTAGATGGGATGAACGAAATGTACATGCTCAATGCGTAGCGTGTAATGTGTTTAAATATGGAGAGCAGTATAAATATAGTTTATATCTTGGCGAAAACTTATCAAAAGAATTATACAATAAAAGTCTTAAGACAGCTAAATTTACAGATATAGAAATCATGGAAATGATTGAAGAGTATAACGAGAAATCAAAGGACTTTTCTTTTCATACATGAGTTTTTCTAGTTTTTTATTGTTCTTTGTTTAAAGAGAGAGATTTAGGTAATAGCAAGTCTCTCTTTTTTTTTATTAACATTTTTTTAATAATATGATTTTTTTTATTAGATTTATAATATGATTGAATTACATTATATTGATTTGCTTAAGAAAAAGCAAGAAGAAATCGATAAATTAAGATCTACTTTATTTGAAATTTTACAAGCCGATTTTTTAAGTAAGGAAGACAGACAATTAATATTAAACAATTTTTTTAATGATAACAAAGAGTGATAAAGTTGTAGCAACGTCTACACAACAAGAATCTATAACAAATCAAGTAGCTGCAAAAGGAGCTATTGAAATTGTATTGTCAGATAAATGGCAAAAAGCAACCTCTGAAGAGAGAACAAACATATTGAATGATATAAACATGTTGAGAAAGTTTTTATATTTTGAATGTAATATGAAACCAACAACAGAAGACTTTAACAATTTATATAAATAAAAATGGAATTATTAGGAACTATAAAATCTATAGGAGATTTAGAAACTATTAAACAGTTTAAAAAGAAAATTGTATTAATAGAAACTCCAGGAAAATATCCACAAAAAATACCTGTGGAATTTGTAAACCAAAATATAGATTTAGTAAATGGCCTTAATGTTGGAGATGAAGTTACTGTAGCTATTAACTTAAGATCTAACGAGTATAAAGGAAAATACTACATTAATGTAACTGGTTGGAAAATTATCAACAGAGTTGCAGAAACTTCTGCATCTGCACAAATGCCAGACAGAGACAACTTACCTTTTTAAAATTAGAATAAATGATAGTAAACTCTTCCTCAATATTTAAAAAATTACTAGATATAAAACACGGAAGAGTAAAAGAAGGTTTAAAGATAGGACACCCAGAAATAGACGAATATTTACGATATAAGCAGGGAAACTTTAATTTATTAATAGGACATGCTAATGTAGGAAAGACAACTGTTATTTTGTATTTATTCGTTGTCTGGGCTCTTAAACACAAAAAAAGATTTCTGATATGGTCATCAGAAAATACTCCACAATCAGTTCAAAGAAAATTAGTAGAGTTTAAAATGCGTAAGCCTATAACACAGGCAGAAGACGCAGAGATACAAGATGCATTAAATTGGTCTGATAGATATTTTAAGATCATAGATGTAGAAGAGCTTTACACTTATACAGAACTTTTAGAAGAAGCTAAACAAATTAAAGAAGCATGGAATTATGATGCAATACTCATAGATCCATATAATTCTTTAGTAAAAGACAAACAACTATATAGAGAAGTAGGAGGACATGAGTACGATTATCAAGTAAGTACAGAGTTTAGATTGTTTGCAAAGAAAAATAATATTACTGTATTTCTAAATGCACATGGAGTAACAGAAGCATTAAGAAGATTACATCCTAAAGGACATGAGTATGAAGGATTACCTATGCCTCTTAATATGACTAGTGTAGAAGGTGGCGGTAAGTGGGGAAACCGTTGTGATGATCTGATTTGTA